>OGXX01000005.1_pt1 | contig 188954 bp, 175 predicted proteins | sample 1576301 | NCBI WGS metagenome assembly OGXX01 (sample SAMEA3541469, study PRJEB24748) | human gut metagenome | biome: human gut; feature: human-associated habitat; material: faeces | place: China | collected 2012
GATTCGGCTTTTCGGCATGGAAATCCCGATTTAGCAGATTTGGCGCAATTTTGCCAACTTCACCCTTGTAAGAACGATACTTCTTCATCCTGACACGGCAAACTAAGCCCAACTTCTGCATAAGACGCTGAACAGTTTTATGATTTAAATAAATATTCCTATTTCGAAGTTCTGCAGTAATACGTCGATAACCGTATCTTCCTTTATTCTCATGGAAAATAGCAGTGATTTCTTCTTTCACAGAATGATATTTATCTGCTTTCTTCAGTTGTTTTAGATGATAGTAAAAGGTTGCACGAGGCAGTTGAGCGACATCCAGCAGGATTGCCAGTGAAAATTCTTGCCTTAGTTTCTAAATCACCTGTGTTTTCTGTGATGCTGTCGCTCGTTTTCCAAAACCAAGGCTTGCAAGTTTTTTAGGTATGCGTTTTCTGCGCGCAATCGCTGCACCCCTGCGATCAAATCCTCCTCTACCTCTTTTTGTAGTTTCATTGGCCGTCCGGTGCTTTTGCGTCCACGACGCTCGATAGCCAGCCCCTCTGAACCTTCTTCGAGATAAATTCGCTCCCAACGTTGAATGATTCCGTGATCATTTATTTCAAATTGTCTTGCCGCTTCACTGTAGCTCAGTTTTTCTTCCAGCATTGTTTCTACCACCAGTTTCTTAAATTCTGGAGTATATCGTTTGTTTGGTGCTCCTTTTGGCATAAAAATCACCCCACTTGCTAAATAGTATATCATACTGTCTAACAAATGGGGTGCAGTTCACTTATCTTTCATTAGGGATATAAGGTATTAAATCGAGAGGAGATTATTCAAATTTTAAGAGAAAGCTTGTGACAGAAGCATATTTTCGGCAGGCTTTCGGAAAGCGGATAGACAGAATCATAGAATTGGGAAGGAGTCGGAACGCAGATGGAATATGTAACCTTAAATAATGGCGTGCAGCTGCCGATGATTGGCTTTGGTACATGGGATGTGCGTGGAGAGGCAGGCAAGAAAACGATTCTCACCGCATTGGACAGCGGATACAGGCTGATTGACACAGGGCAAATGTATGAAAATGAAGATATCGTCGGGCAGGCGGTAAAAGAAAGCGGTCTGGAGAGAAAAGAGGTCTTTCTTACAACAAAGCTGTACCGTCCCTGCGTTACCTACGAAAAAGCAAAGGCCGCAATCGAAAAATCTTTGCAGGCATTGCAGACGGATTATATTGATTTGCTTTTGATTCATGAGCCGTATGATTCCGCTTTGGAAATGTATGAAGCCATGAAGGAGGCCTATCGGGCAGGAAAGGTAAGAGCAATCGGCATTTCCAATTTTAATGAAAAGAAATATCAGGCGTTTGTTGCCGCCTGTGATATTGTGCCTGCGGTCAGCCAGGTGGAATCCCATGTGTACTATCCGCAGCTGGCATTGCAAAAGGAAATGGAAAAGCATGGAACGCAAATGCAGTCTTGGGCATCCTTTACGGAGGGCAGAAAAAATATTTTTGCGGAGCCGTTATTGCAGGAGCTTGGGAACAAATACGGAAAAACATCTGCACAGATTGCACTGCGGTATTTGGTGCAGAATAAAATTGCGGTAATTCCGAAATCCGTCCATCAGGAGCGCATGAAACAAAACCTCGCTGTCTTTGATTTTGAAATTTCGCAGGAGGATATGAAAAAAATTGAGAAATTGGATGGCGGAAAAACCCTGTTTGGGTGGTATTGAGCGGAAGGGTTCGGGAAACGAATAGCTCATTACTTTGCTCCGCAAAGCAGGCTTTGCCTGCCGCCCCTTCTTGGGAGGTAAGTATTCTCCGGAATGGAATCCGCAGAGGGAGCTTTGCCCCCTCGAGGAAAACAGGGCGTTTCAAGGTGCTTGCTATCGCCGGAACGCATCTGTTTATTCTTCTGTTTCAACAAGTCGAAATCCTGATTTCGACTTAGGGGTCGACTTTGTCGACACCTTAAAACGGTCTGAACCCTGCGGTTCAGACCGTTTTTATATCCTCAGCCTTCGTAAATGAAGTTATCAATCAATCTGGTTTTGCCGATATAAACCGCCATGGCAACCAATACGGGAGGCTGCATTTTGCTGACAGGCTCAACGGAAACGGCATCCACTGCTTTTACATAATCAATGCGTGCCAGAGGCTCTTTTTCAATCAATTCCTTCATAGCTGTTGTGATGGCATCTGCGGATGCTTCGCCATCTGCTGCCAGCTTCTGCCCCAGCTTCACTGCCTGACTCAGCACCAGAGCGGCCTTGCGTTCTTCTGCATTCAGGTATGTATTTCTGGAGCTTTTTGCCAGACCGTCTGCTTCACGCACAATAGGGCAGCCGATGATTTCAATATCAAAATTCAAATCACGCACCATGCGGCGAATAACAGAAAGCTGCTGTGCATCCTTCTGCCCGAAATAAGCACGGTCGGGTGCTACGATGTGGAACAGCTTGGAAACAACGGTGCAAACGCCACGGAAGTGAATGGGTCTGCTCTTGCCGCAAAGCTCGCCTGTCAGTCCGCTCATATCCACGAAGGTACACGCATCCTCTGCGTACATTTCGGAGGGTTCGGGGTTGAACAGAAGTGCTGCGCCTGCGTTTTCGCAAAGTGTGGCATCGCGTTCCAAATCTCTGGGGTAGCTTGCCAGATCCTCTGTAGGCCCGAACTGTGTGGGGTTTACAAAGTCACTGACAACAACTCTGTCATTTTCTTTTACTGCTCTGTCGATTAAGCTCTTGTGTCCTTCATGCAGAAAGCCCATTGTGGGAACTAATCCAACGGAAAGCCCCTCGGCTCTCCATGCCTTCACTGCTGCTCTGACTTCTGAGATAGTTTTTACGATTTTCATGGTTTGCCTCCGTATTAGTACAATTTATTGATAATGTCATCTGCGATTTTAAAGGTATGCTCTGCGGCAGGGAAGGTGCCTTCCTTAACCTCTTTGATATAATCCGTAAAGCCCTGCTTCATCACTTCGCCTGCGTTTGCAAAATGCTTTACAAATTTCGGCTTAAAATCGGAGAAAAGCGCAAGCATATCCTGATAAACCAAAACCTGCCCATCGCAGTCCGCACCTGCGCCAATGCCGATGGTAGGGATGGAAACGCTTTCTGTAATCAGCTTTGCCAGCTTTGCAGGGATACATTCCAGAACGATGGCGAAAGCGCCTGCTGCCTCAACTGCCTTTGCTTCTTCAATCAATCTGCGTGCATCTTCTTCGCTCTTACCCTGCACCTTAAAGCCGCCGAAGGCATTGACAGACTGAGGGGTCAGCCCGATGTGTGCCACAACGGGGATAGATGCCTCTGTGATTGCTTTAATCTGGGGACAAACAGACGCGCCGCCCTCCAGCTTGACAGCCTGACATCTGCCCTCCTTCATCAGTCTGCCTGCATTCACAACGGCATCATAAACGGAGGTCTGGTAGCTCATAAAGGGCATATCGCCGACCACGAGTGCATTTTTTGCACCTCTGGTAACAGCGGCGGTGTGGTGAATCATATCCTCCATGGTAACGGAGATGGTATCCTCATAGCCGAGCATAACCATGCCCAAAGAGTCGCCAACCAAAATGGTATTTACGCCACATTCATCCACCAGCTTTGCTGTGGAATAATCATAAGCGGTCAGCATAGTGATTTTGTCTCCGTCCAATTTTTGCTGCTGCAGGGTAGCTACTGTGTTTTTCATTGTTCCAACTCCTTTTCCAAATGCTTGTAATCCTTATGCGGGTGCTTTTGCTGGGCAATTCTGATAAGCTGTTTGGAAAGGGCAGTGTAGGCTGTCAGAATATCCTGACCTACAGTGCTTTCCGCCGCAAATTTCCGTATCTCCTGCAAATGCTTCGATACGGTTTGGGCATCTCCGCGCTCGATGGGGCCTGTGAGTGCATTTACCGCACCCTTTTCTGCCACGCTCTGCGCATTTCCCAGAAGAAGGGGAGATAAAGCCTCTGCTGCCGCCGCTTCGGAAAAGCCGCATTTGACAAGCAGGGCGGTGCCCATATCTGCCAGTGCGACAATCTGGTTGCTGACCATAACTGCGGCTGCATGGTAGAGGGCTTTGCTGTCGGGAGAAATGGCAACTACGGTGTTTCCCATTTCGCTGAACAGTGCTTTTAGCTCCGCAAGATGTGCGTCACTTCCTTCGATGGTAAAGCACGCCTTCCCCAAATCCAGATAGGAGGTTGCTTTGCTGCTGATTGCATACAGGGGATGAATCGAATACCGATAGGCTCCTCTGTTTTCTGCATCAAAAAAAACGGTCGATGGAATCGAACCGCTGCAATGACATATATTTTTATTTTTGATAGGCAGATTACGCATGTCATCCCATATCTCACCGATTGCGCCATCCGGCACAGTGAGAAAAAGGGTATCACTGTCTTTCGTAATTTCTTCTATACTTGTATAGTATCTGCTCTGTGTAAATTCTGCGGCCTCCTTTGCGGAGGCGGGTGTGCGGCTGTAATAACCGCTGATTTCGATGCCGTGCATCGCAAGATATTTACCCAGTGTGAAGCCGACCTTTCCGGCTCCGATAAAACCTGCTCTCATACCTATCACCTTCCTTCACAAAGAAGTGATAAGACAAGATACATCTGCTGCCATTTGTGCCGTTCCGAGGATACAGCCATCCGGCGAATCAAAAAAATAAAATATATAAAATTTGCAGTATAGCTTCTTTCAGAATGCCATCCGTCAGTTAATATAGCACATTTATCCCGATTTGTATAGAGGAAATTGTGAAAGAGTATCAAAAGCCTTTAAAGCGAAAGGGATTGGCTTTGTTTCCGAAGGAAAAAGGAAAAACGGCTCGTATTCGGAGGGAGGCTTCGGAAGAAAACGAACCGTTTTTTGGAGAATTTTCATTGGAAAGGAAAATAGAATTTCAGCGTTTTTGCGGATAGCACCAAAACAAGCAACGGTAAAAAACCATTCCTTGTTTTGCATGTGAAAAATATGAGATAAGAGTTATTTTTAGGGTACCATTCTGTGTGCTACATTCCCAGAGAAACCAGAGGAATGAAGATAAACAATGTCAGAATGGGAATCAAAATCTGTGTGACAGCAATATCAAAGTACACCTCCTTATGTGTCAGCTTACAGATTCCGAGTAACGTGATTTGTGCGCCCTGATGGGGCAGGGTATCCAGTGTACCCGCTGCGATGGCACCGATACGATGCACTGCTTCCAGACTAACGCCCATGCTCTTATAGGTATCTGTCAATGCCGCGAAGGCAACACCCATACCACCGGAGGCGGAGCCGCAAACGCCTGCGCAGATTGCGATGGTTACTGCAACGAATACCAGAGGGGAGATGGAGAGGTTTTGCAGATGGGTAATCAGATAATGGAACCCGTCCGTCTGCTCTACCACGCCGCCGAAGCCGACAACGATCGCAGTGTTCAGGATGGCAGAGCCGGAGTCTGCCGCACCCTTGTTGAATACCTCAATCCAGCTGTTGATATTTGCAACCTTCTTGAACATCAGCACAACCGCTAAGATAATGCCGACGGTTACGGAGGTTTCCACGGGCAGCTTCAGTGCATTGAAGCACAGGATGATTGCCGCAATGGGAATCAGCGCAATGATGGGGTGGGGCAGGTTATCAGAGGAGCGTTCCTCCAATTCCTCTGCGGAAAGCTGCATTTTCAGGCTTGCGTCCTCAAAGAGCTTGCCCTGCGCCGTAAATTTTCTGGCTCTGCATTCCAGCCAAACGAAAATCATCAGGAACTCTGCGGCGGTGGCAATCAGGGAGGGGAGGAAGGCTGCCGTTGCAGTTGTGCCTAAGCTTTTCATGGCGATGGTGTTCTGAATAGAGGGAGAGCCGGGCGCTGTCATGGACCATGTCCAGCAGCCTGCCGAAATTGCCGCAGGAATCAGGCGGCGTGTCAGATTGGCACGCTTGAACATCTGCAAAGCAATGGGGTAAACCACGAAGAATACAACAAAGCCGCTCACACCGCCGAAGGTCAAAAGACCTGTGATACACATAATCATGGGAGCAACAAAGTGGTTGCCGCAGAAGCATCCCATGGTGCGTGCGATGGATTCCGCCGCCCCTGTGAACTGATAGACTGCACCAAAGAGCGCGCCGACAAAGAAAATCAGAAAATACTTCGTGATATAATCCGATGTGGCAGGCATGAAGTGCTGCAGCAGGGTATCCAGAATGGGCATACCGGAAAGCACGATAACAAAGATGGTAACAACCGGTGCCAGAATCAAGGCACTCATTTGTCGAAATGCCAGCACGCCAAAGAGGATGATGGCGATCAGCAAAATCAATACGCTAAAATTCATATTCCCTTCTCCTTTCCTTTATGAAAGCCGATTAACGGAAATTGGGTTTGCGTTTTTCCAGGAACGCCTGCATCCCAACCTGCTTATCCTCAGTTGCGAAGCAAAGCCCAACCAAGTCCTTCTCTACCTCCAAAGCATTCATCAAATCCATATCTGCGCCCTTGTTGATAGAGAGCTTTGCATACTTGATTGCCATTGGGGACACCTTTAAAATATCATCCATCAGTGCCTTTGCTTCATCCAGCAGAGCCTCTGCGGGAACCACTCTGTTTACCAGACCGTAACGCAGGGCTGTCTGTGCATCAATGTGCTTGCCTGTGTAAATCATTTCCTTTGCCAGGCCTGTACCAATCAGACGAGGCAGTCTCTGCCCTGTTCACTTCTGTAGGGCTGCATCTGCACGATGTCTGCGCCTGCAACAAAGCCTCTGCCTTCGCCTGTGATGATAACGCCGTAGATGTCATTTTCTTTGCTTACATAATCGAATACCATCTGCAGCTCATCCAAGGTCTGATTGTTCAGAGCGTTCAGCGCCTTGGGGCGGTTCATAGTAACGATGAGTACATGGTTTTCCAGATCCAGCTTCAGGTTTTCCAGTGCGTTTGTGTTCAGGTTTTTCATAATAAATTCCTCCTTGATGTCTTGTGTTTTGTTTTGTGTTTTTTATTGGTTTTTGTATAGTTTTTATATTTTTTCACGGAAGGAGACAGCTTTTTTTGTACGCCGCTTGCTGATTTTTGGGTACAAAAAGAACACCTGCTGTTTTCGCATTTTTTCACGAAACACCCGATTTCTTCGGGGGACGGAAATCCGCAAAAACAGCCTGCGGTGTCTCTCCCGTTATAAACGTATGAAGTTATCTTTTTTGCAGCTCATATTTTGAAATCTCCTTTTCCTGCAGCACACGCAGCAGCTTTGCCTGCATCCCTAAGGGCATATCCCCGATTTCATCCAGAAAAAGCGTTCCGCCGCTTGCCAGCTCAAATTTTCCCTTTTTGCCGCCCTTTTTCGCCCCTGTGAAAGCACCCTCTTCGTATCCGAACAGCTCACTTTCCAAAAGCTCATTGGGAATGGCGGCACAGTTAATGCTGACCATCGGCTTTTCCCGCTGCTCTCCGTTGTTGTGGATGGCGTTGGCGAAAACCTCCTTGCCTGTGCCCGTTTCGCCTGTCAGCAGAACGGGGAACATGGTCTTGGCGGCTTTATAGCCTGCCTTTTTGACCTCTGCAAAGCGTGGGCTGTTGCCGACGATTTTATCGAAGGAATATTGCGAGCTGTTTCTGCTGCGGTATTCCTCTCTGTAAAATTCATATTCGGAATATTTCCGCATCAGCTTCTTTGCAGAATCCAGAGTTTGCAGTCGGAATTTTACCTGTGCCACGCCTGCAATGACATTGTGGTTTTCGTCATATACGGCGGAGCGGTTTACCAGAAAGATTCTGTCCGAATCATCGTCCGATTTTTCGCTTAGGCGAAGAATGGCGCCTTCCTCTTGGTAGGCATAATTGACAATGTCAATCATTTTTGTATTGGGGATAATCTCTGCAATACTTCTGCCGATGGCATACTCTCTGGTGGTTTTCAGGTATTGGCAGTATTGCTCGTTTATATCTGTAATCACATCATGGTTATCGACAACGACGAAGCCGTCATCGGTCAGCGTCAGTATCTCGTCAAAGATGTATTTGTATCGTTTGTCTTGATTTATTTCTGTCATGCTCTCTCCTCCTTTCTTTTTATTTTAGCACGCTTTTTTGCGGTTCTATTGAAATTCTCTGTTTGGGGACTGGATTCTTCTTTTAGAGACTTAATTCTCTTTTTAGAGACGGTGTTCTCTGTTTGGAAACAAGACTCTCCGATCGGAAACACATTTCTTCTTTTGGAGACATAGTCTCTAAATAGAGACAAAGTCTTTGCTTGAAAAAACAAATGTCTTTTTCTATAGAAAGAAGCATTTTGCCCCCTTTTCCGTTGCTACGGAGGGTAAATCCGTTTTATTTTTCGGAAAAAATGTTGATTTTCGTCCAAAGCAGGTCTGTGAGAAGTCGCAGTTTTCCTTGATTTCTAAGGCTTTTTTCGGAAAAAGGGAGTTTCCCTTTCCAAAGACTGCCGCCTTTCTTTTTTGCTTTGGGCAGATGGTTTTATTTTTTTCTTTCTGCCCTATATAAGAGCAAGAAGCGTGCCAAAGTTGGAATTTCAGAAAATATTTTTTTGCAAAAGGTCGAAAAGCATTGATTTTTCGGGCTTTTTCTACATTCGGAAAAATTTTCTTGTTTTTTCTAAATAAAAATCAAAAAGAGACATTTGTCTCCAAAAGGAGAATGTTTAGAAAAAATGGAGAGAAAACGGAAGGGGAGAGACAGATTTGTTTCTGAATGGAAAAGAAGAAAAAGATTGTGCTTTCATAAACGCACCCTCTGCTGCCATATCCTCATACAAATCAGTAATAGGGTCTCCCTTGGATTGCAGATACGCAGCAGTGAAGGGAACACCCGCGGCGGAGGAGGGGTATACGCCTAAGCCATGGTTCACATAATAAGGATCTAAGCCGGCGGCAAGAATTTCGTCCTTTGTTAGCCCCTGTGTCAGCTGATGCACGATGGTGCCCATCATCTCCAAATGGGCGAATTCCTCTGTAGCAATGTCATTCAGCGTTGCCTTTGCCTCAGGCGTTACCATCGTAAATTTCTGGCTGAGATACCGCAGGGAGGCACCCAACTCGCCATCTGCACCCCCATATTGTTCAATCATGATTTTCGCAAGTCTTGCATCTGGTTTTGTAATCTTCACAGGAAATTCCAATTTCTTTTCATAAATCCACATTTATTTACACTCCTTTCCTGCCAGAGAAAAATTGGCATCGTTCTGCCAAGGCCATGGATTTTCCATCCACTGCCAAGCCTGTGTATTGGCGGCATAGCTGCGGAAGGAGCAAAGAGGCCCGAATGTCTCCTCGTATTTCATACGAACCGTGTCAGCGGCAGTGATGACCTGATTGTATGCTGCAATGGCATCGCTGTCATCGGGGTGTGTATTCAGAAAAAGCCCCAAATCCACAGCAATAAAGTCAAGCTCCATCAAGGATTTCAATAATTCCTCCTGATTCATACCTCTGCCCCCTTTCCGAAACGATAAAGATTCCAGCCGGAGCAATAGGGGATAGCCAGATCGGCAAAGACCGTGCCGCAGATAAGGCTTTGCTCAGCCTCCATCGGTGCTTCATAGGGCTGGAAGGGCACCATAGCCTGCGCCGGCCCAATTTGCTCCAGCACGCAGGCGTTGCAATTTCCTATCATGGTAGCCGGTGTCAGCGTGGCGGAAGCGGCCTCTGCGTTGTTTTGTCTGCAATGCTGATTACAGGCGAAGTTTCTGCACATTTCTCTCATGCGTGTTCCTCCTTTTGGCATTTACAATATTTATACTATGGAAAAAGTCGATTATGGTGCGAAGGGATTTCCGAAAAAGAAAAATGGCAATGACAAAGGGCTCTTTCGAGTCCTCTGTCATTGCCGCGTAATAATCTAAATGACGGAGAGGGGAAGCAAGGAAGGGAGAGCTTCCGCCTCAGCCGATTTTCATTTTTTTGAGTTCTATTAGGAAATAGACATACCGAATACCAGACCTGCAATGATGATAGCACCGATTGCGATAGGGTCAAGGATTTTAACGATGAATTTGTATACAGGTGCAAGGGTGAATTTGAACTTGCCATAGGAGGTAGCTTCCTCTACGGAATTGTCTGTACCCCAAATCCAGCCAACGAATACAGTTGTAAAGAATGCACCCAGAGGCAGCAGCAGTCTGTCTGTCAGGTATTCCAGGAAGTCACCAAAGATAGGATAGCTGATACCGTCGCCGGAGATCCAGATACCCTTCAGGTTCATGTATGCCTGAGAAAGTGTATACATAACACCAATGATAAAGATAACGATGGATGCACCGAGCAGTGCTTTCTTTCGTTCGAATCCCTTTTCTTCTACCAGGAAAGCAATCGTACCTTCCAGAATGGAGGTGGAAGAAGTGATTGCAGCGAAGAACAGCAGGAAATAGAATACGGTACCAATCAGCTGGCCGCCGGGAATAGCCATGAATACGCCTGCCAGTGTAGCAAACCCAAAGCCGCCGCCCATACCGGGAGCAATACCTGTCGCAAATACAGCGGGGATAATCATGAAGCCTGCAAACAGAGCAACCAGAGTGTCCAATGTACAAACGATAGCCGTGTTGGAAATCAGGTTATCTTCATTGGAGAGGTAGGAAGCGTATGTCATCATAACGCCCATGCCAAGGGAGAGGGAGAAGAATGCCTGCCCCAGAGCGGTCAGGATTGCAACGCCGTTGATAGTGGAGAAATCAACATTCAGCATGTATTTCAGACCATCATCTGCACCGGGAAGAGTACAGGAACGAATCATCAGAGCAATCAGCATGATGAACAGCAGGGGCATCAGAAGCTTAGACATCTTTTCGATACCGGCTGTGCCGTGGCTGATGATATAAGCCGTTAAGAACAAGAAGATGAAGGGGAAGATAACAGCACCCTGCAAAGGGAATGTGCCGTCTGCGCCCAGCAGATTATTCAGGAAGTAAGCTGTAGGGTCAGCCCAGATGGTTTTTACATCTACTATGTAGGCAACGATATATTTCATCGCCCAGCCGCCAACCTGACAGTAGTAGCAAAGGATGATGAAGCCTGTCAGAACACCAAGGCCGCCAACCCAGGACCATTTTGCGTTTAATTCACGCATAGCGCCAACTGCATTTTTGTGTGTTTTACGTCCAACCGTAAATTCTGCCATCATAACGGTTGTACCAACCAGAGCAACGATAATCAGATAGATAATCAAGAAGGCACCACCGCCGCAGAAATAAGCCTTACCGGGGAATTTCCAGATGTTGCCCAGACCTACAGCAGAGCCTGCTGCAGATAGGATGAAGCCTAGCTTCGAACCAAATTGACCACGATTTTCAGCTGATGTAGACATAAGTATTCCTCCTTTACAGATAAACGATAGATTTGAAGCCCTATTGTTTCGCTGGATGAGATGCAAGAATACTGAAACGACATAAAACGCATAATGGATACATATAATGGCCTTCTTTCCAGACATCCTTTTCTCAGTCCCTCTTCTAAGTTGTATGATGTCTGATAGGGAATCTTTCCTGATAAAGAAGAAAATGTATGCAGTTCCAATATCTTACAAATTTATCCTAAGGCTAGAATAGCGGAAAATCATGTAAATTTCCATAAAAAAACCGTTAAGATTTAGGCGTGTTTCTCTTAATGTCAATAGCAAAAATGAAATGTGATTGTATAGTATGAATAAAAGGACAGTATACATAATGGCGTTTCACCTATAAAAATGCTAAATTATGGGCAAAAAAAGAGGACGAAGGGGGAGCCTTCGTCCTTTTTATCATATCGTTTATGCAACAGTATGCTTTTATGTTTCTTTTTAAGAAATATTTTCTTTTTGAGAAATTTTTGAATTAGGAAATAGACATACCGAATACCAGACCTGCAATGATGATAACACCGATTGCGATAGGGTCAACGATTTTTACCATGAATTTGTAAACAGGTGCCAGGGAGAATTTGAATCTGCCGTGAGAAGTAGCTTCCTCTACGGATTTTTCGGGGCTCCAAACCCAACCGACACAGAGTACGGAGAACAGTGCGCCCAGAGGCAGCAGCAGTCTGTCTGTCAGGTATTCCAGGAAGTCGCCGAAGATGGGGTATTCGATACCGTTCTTGGAAACCCAGATACCCTTGATGTTCATGTAAACCTGAGACAGTGTGTAGAATACGCCGATGATGAATACAACAACGGATGTACCAAGCAGTGCATGGTTTCTCTTAAGACCTTTTTCCTCAATCAGGAATGCAATCGTACCTTCCATGATGGAAGTAGAGGAGGTTACTGCTGCGAAGAACAGCAGGAAGTAGAACAAGAGACCGAACAGTGTACCGCCGGGGATTGCTTCAAATACGCCTGCCAGTGTTGCGAATGCGAAGCCGCCGCCCATACCGGGGTCGATGCCTGTAGCGAATACAGCGGGGATAATCATGAAGCCTGCGAACAGAGCAACCAGAGTATCCAGTACGCAAACGATACCGGTGTTGGAAATCAGGTTATCTTCATCAGACAGATAGGAAGCGTATGTAACCATGATACCCATACCAAGAGAGAGCGAGAAGAATGCCTGACCCAGAGCAACCAGAATAGCGTTGCTGTTGATGGTAGAGAAATCAACATTCAGCATGTATTTCAGACCTGCGTCAGCGCCGGGCAGTGTGCAGGAGCGAATCATCAGACCAATCAGCAGTACAAACAGTAAGGGCATCAGAACCTTGGACATCTTTTCGATACCTGCTGTACCGTGACTCAGAATGAAGGCTGTCAGGAACAGGAAAATCAGAGGGAAAATAACAGCACCCTGCAGAGGGAAGCCGTTTGCGCCCAGCATGCCAAGGAAGTAAGCCGTAGGATCAGCGTATACCATCTTTGCTTCTGCAATGTAAGCGTAGATGTATTTCATAGTCCAGCCGCCAACCTGACAATAGTAACAAAGGATGATGAAGCCTGTCAGAACGCCGAGACCGCCTGCAAAGCCCCATTTCTGGCTGATGGCGCGGAAGGAACCGAGTGCATTTTTGTGTGCGTTACGACCTACCGTAAATTCTGCCATCATAACTGTGGTACCGATCAGAGCAACCATGATGATGTAAACCAACAGGAAAGCACCGCCGCCGCAATTATACGCTTTGCCGGGGAACTTCCAGATGTTACCCAGACCTACAGCAGAACCTGCTGCGGACAGGATAAAGCCTAGCTTTGAACCAAATTGACCGCGATTTTCAGTTGTAGACATAAGTATTCCTCCTTACGTTAAGAAAATAATGAATGATAGCCGGAGTAGAAAGAACCTCCTGTTATGAAAAATTTCTTCCTGAGAAATTTTTCTGCCGCCGTAATTCCCTCCCTCCGATTTCCTTGCCTGTAAAAAAAGACATTGGAAATAAAAATTACTGCGGCGATTTGTAGTAACCTTATTCTACCGTATAATTTGCTTAATTTCAATAAAAAAATTAAAAAAATACAATATTTTTTGTTGAAATGTTTGTATTTAAATAAATACAACGCTAAGAAACGGAAAAATCAAGAAAAAGATGGCATTTATTTACAATCGATTTTTTACATAAAATGGAAAATATTAACAAGAAGTTTATACTATAGATGGAAATAATTAGGAGGCTGAAAGAGAGAAAACTGTCACATTCTTGTCACATGTCAGAGTAAAAACACCTCGTAAAAAGAAACACACCAAGAGAAATTCTCTTGGTGTGAAACAGATTTCGGTATGCCGTTAAGGGTTCTTTTCGTCAAAAAGCTTGTAATATTGCCAGTTTATCAAGCGTTGCAGCGTTTTCTGCTGTTCTTCGGAAATTTCTGTTTTGTAGGTTCCGTTTGCATCAACATAGATATTTTTTGCACAAACAGGCAATTCTCTGCGCAACTGATTATTTTCATGCTGCAAAGGGGATTCATAGTCGGACAAGAATAACTCCAGCACGGCAGAGCCGAGGAACTGCGAACTGATGAGTCCGTTCTCCGGCAGACCGATTTCCGCTGCCGTTTTTGTATTTTTGAGTGCTTTTGCGCTTTCGTTTTGCCAGATGAGATAGGGTGTTTCGTAAACGGCAAGCTGCTCCTCCGGCGAGCCGTTGGCATCAATGGGGTAATCCAGCAGGTCGAAAAACTCCATCCCGTTGGAAAAACCGGGCAGGTGGTCGCCGAAATAAACCAGAACAATGGGCTCATCGGAGCTTTCTGCATATTCCTTCAAACGCCCGATTTGCTCATCCGCATCCCCAATCCCCTGGAAATACTGCGTCAGCAGGTCTGTCTGCGTTTCGTTCAGCTCGATATCGCTGGAGAAGTTCTGCTCCAGTGTGCCGTATTTTTTCTCATAAGGTCCATGGTCCTGAATTGTTACCGTAAAGGAAAACAGCGGCGTATCCGTCTGCTTGATGTGCGTATCCAGTGTTTCGATGATTTTATCCATGGTTGCCGTTTCGTTCACATAGCCGCCGTAGCCCTGCGTCGCAAGGTCGAAGGAATCCTCCAAGAAATAAGAGGCTGCAAATCCCAGATCGGGGTATACATTCTGGCGGTTATAAAACCACGCATAGCCGGGGTGAATGGAAAGCGTTTCATAGCCAAGCTTCTGCAGCTGACGGGGCATGCCGTCAAAATCGCTGTGGATAAAGCTGTAGGAGGGCAAAGAGCTGCCGAGATACCGTGTTGCACAGCCTGTCAGCACATCATATTCCGTATTGGAGGTGCCGCCGCCGAAGTTCGGCACAACGACATGCCCGCTGATGGTGCCTTCCTCTGCGCAGATTTCCTTCCAGTTTTTCATCGGGTCGCGGTAGCCCGTAAAATCCAGATGCGCATTTTCGCTCAGGTCGGAAAATGCTTCGCCCATAATCATAATGATGTGCGGACGCTTTTCTGTGCTGACAGGGGGTGTCCAATCGGTGTCCTCCAGTGTCCGTATGTCCGCCGCAGTATACCCTTCGGGTGCCTTGACCTGCATGATGTTGAACTGATGCAGGAAGGAATAAATCATACCGCGTGTGTTGTATTGGTTCACCTGGAAATAAGGATTGTCCACAGTCGGGTAGCTGTCATATAGCGTTTGATTCGCATACCAGAGGTGATTTGCCCCAAAGCCGCAGGCAAGCACAAGCACAAGCCCCAGAATCCGCGGCAGAGGCGGCAGTACAATAGCCTTCGATTTCAGAAAGCTGCATACCGGAAGTGCCGCGAATACAATCAGCATGACCCCAATCAGCACCAGCTGATAAACGGGGAAGGTTTTCAGAATGGCGATGACCTCCTTTGCTAGGGTCAGATCCGTCGGCAGAAGCGGCTCCTGCCGCATGGAAACCTTCACACGGTCAACAACCGCAAAGAATATCAGCACAATCCCGACCAAACTGCATGAAAAGCCGATTTTTCTGGTCAGAAAGAAAAACAGCAGTAATGCCAGCAGCACCGGCAGAATATTCAGCAGCAGCATTGTGGGCGCATGCAGAATGTTCTGGCCGACATATAAAATCTTCGTTGTGGTGATGAGATAAACAATGCCCGTGATGAAAACGGCGGCGCAGAGAAGTGTGAGTGCGATGCCGGCGGGCGTGGAAAGAAATTTTTTTGCTTTATTAAGGAAAGAAGTCCTTTCGGGGTCCTTCATGTGGATACCTCCTTTTTGTTCCTGTATCTTTTTATCCCTATAAATACGGATTATACGAGAAAATGTCGAAAATGTAAAGGAAAGTAGCTCGTTGTGTTTTTTCGGCAGTACAAAATCCGTTGAAAAATTAAGAAAATTGTCTCTTTTCAGGGCAGAGAAATGGTGTATAATAAAATAGTATTGTTTCAAGCATCGGAAAAAACAGGAAATTTCCTGAAAAACATCAGAGATTCGGCTTTTCTATATTGTCAGAACATGGCAGATTTGCTATAATTATAGGGTTATGAAGAATTTTATGCGAAAAGAACTCTGAAAAAGAGGAGAATAAAAACCATGGGTGAAAAGAGAGAATACAGAAGACGGCGCAGACCTCCCAAGGATATGGAGCTGCAGCAGCGGCAGGTACGCCGCAGGCAGACGCAGGAGTCACACAGACAGCCGCACAGGCACAGAAGTGTGCAGGAAGAGCAGCCGTATATCGACCCGCATCGGGTGGCGCAGGGCAGAAGAATGTCCCGCAGAAAGGCAGAGCGGAAGAAACGGCGGCGCAGAAATATTCTGGTAGTGATTTTGCTGCTGCTGCTTCTGGTAGCGGCGTATGCCGGCGCGAAAATCTGGGTTGCGGTGCAGCAATGGGAAAACAAAGCGGAAAAATCCGATTTTACAACATCGGATGCGACCAACCCCGAGGAGGATGAAATCATCAATGTTGCCGTTTTTGGTACGGATGAGGATGGTGTCCGCGCGGATGTAAATATGGTCGCAAGCTTTAATACCGGCACGAAGGAGCTGCATTTTATCTCTGTTCCCAGAGATTCCAAGGTCACCATGACAAAGGAAATGACCGATTATCTGGAAAGCAAAAATGCCTATGTCCCCGAACAGAACGGCGTTTACGGGCAATGCAAGCTGACAGAGCTGCATGCCTATGCAGGCGAAAATAACCGCTGTGCATTCTCCGTTGCCATGCTGGAGGAAATTTTCGGCATGAAGATGGATTATTATGTGAAGGTTGATTTGTCTGCCTTCCGCCAGATTGTCGATGCCGTCGGCGGCGTGGATTTTAATGTAGAAGAAAGATTGTATTATGTAGACCCTTATCAGGATTTGTATATCGACCTGTACCCCGGAATGCAGCATTTGGATGGGGATAAGGCAGAGCAGCTGGTTCGTTTCAGAGATGGCTATGTGCAGAAGGATTTGAAGCGTATCGAGGTGCAGCAGCAGTTCATTCAGGCGTTGATTGAAAAGGTATGCAGCTCGGATACCCTGATGCGGAATCTGAACGATCTGGTAAAGGTTGCGCTGGATTGCACCGAAAGCAATATTTCCGTGTCCGAAGCGCTGAAGTATGTGAAATATGTGAAGGCGTTAGACCCTGCAAAGATTACCAGTGATACCGTTCCTTATCTGGGTAATCCCGGAAGATATGTCGAGCTGGATGAGGATGGCATTAAGGAATTGGTGAATGAGCGTATTTACGGTATTCAGCCTGCGCAGGATAACGAAAATTCCTTTGATGAAGAAAATCAGCTGAATGAGGATATATAAAAGACAGACGAGTGAGGGATTCCATGAGCAGAACAAGAAAACACCCGAAAAGAAGAAAGCCATTCCATCCGGTGAAAACCTTTTTCAAGGTGATGCTTTCTATCGTAATGGTATTCGTGGTTTTGGCAGGCGGTGCCTGCTTCGCCTATCATAAGGTAACGGGAGAGTGGCCCTTTGGCGGTGATACGATTGCCAAGGATGCAGATGAAACCAGTATGCTGGATGCCCTGTTGGGTAGAAATATGAAGCTGAATGTGGCAGTGTTCGGCGTAGATGCGGACAGCACCAGAACGGATGTTGCCTTTGTCGTGCATTATGACAGCTCTCAGGAAAGCCTGAGCCTGCTTTCTATTCCGAGAGATACGCGTGTGGATGTCTGCCCCGATGTAGAGCAGCTTCTGGGCAAAAGATACGGTGTCATGAAGTTTAACGCAGTGCATGCCGTCGGCGGCAAGGAATATGGCCCACAGGCGGCAGTGCTGCAGCTGGAGGATATGCTGGGGATTAAGATTGACCATTATGTAAAGGTTGATTTTAACGCACTGGTAGAAATCGTCGATGCCGTCGGCGGCGTTGAGGTAGATGTGCCGCAGGATATGAAATGGGATATGAGCGATACCGGCGATATCAAGATTGACCTGAAAAAAGGTCTGCAAACGCTGGATGGCAATAAGGCATTGCAGTTGGTTCGTTTCCGTAAGGGCTATGCCAACGGCGATGTCGGGCGTATTCAGGTGCAGCAGCTGTTCTTAAAGGCGTTGGCAACAAAGGTGCTGAGTACGGAAAGCATTGTGAAAAACCTTGGGGACTATATCAAGGTGATGTATAAATATGTAGATACGGATGTAAGCCTTTCCGATGCACTGAAATATGCAAACTATATCACCAAGATTGATATGAGCAAAATGACGATGGAAACTCTGCCCGGTGTCGGTCAGTATATCAGCGGTGTATCCTACTTTATCCATGACCCTGCCGAAACGACAGAGGTGGTGGATCGCCTGTTTTATAATGTAGCCCCTGTCGGCAAGACAGATAGCGACAGCAGCAACAGCAAGGACCTGACCATTGAGGTTTCCAACGGCGGCACAGTAGCAGGTCTGGCAGCACGGTTTACGGAGCTTTTGAAGAACGAAGGATATACTGTGACAGAGCCGACGAACTATACCGGCGAAAAGCTCGGCTATACCCGTATTCTGGTAAAGAATGAGGGCGTTGGGCAGGATTTGGTCAGCTATTTTAAGGATGCCAGAGTGGAGGTTCTGCCGAATGCAGTCGGCAGTGCGGATATCCGCATTGTTCTTGGCACCAATGAGCAGTAAGAGGCTGCGGAAAGAATAGGAGAATCAATATGGATTATAAAATGCTTTTTATCCGTGCGATAAAATCAGGCTGCCTGTGCAGTGTGCTTTATCATGGATTTATGCTGATTACGGGCATGGCAATCAGCCTCAGACAGGTTGTTACATTTACAGTGGTCTTTATCCTGTTGTATTTCCTGTGGCTGGTTCTGGTAAGTAAAAAGAATAGATAATAAGAAGAACCGAGGAAAGGAATTCTGTCCAATCCTCGGTTTTTTGTTTAAGCAAGTCAAAATCTCATTTTGGCTCAAATCGACTTAAAGTCATTTCAGCCCAAGGCTGATGAGAAGGCTGCGGTCAACCCGCCGCATCATGGTATCATCCAGACAGCAAAGCTTTTCCCGCAGGCGCTGCTTATCAATCGTGCGAATTTGCTCCAGCAGCACAACGGAATCCTTCGGCAGTGCGTATACCGCGGAGGAAAGCGCGATATGCGTCGGCAGCTTCGCCTTGTTCATCTGAGAGGTAATGGCGGCGCAGATTACTGTCGGGCTGTATTTGTTCCCGATATCATTCTGTACGATTAAAACGGGGCGGATGCCGCCCTGCTCGCTGCCCACCACAGGGCTGAGGTCTGCAAAAAATATATCTCCTCGTCTGACGATCATGTTCTCACACTCCGCTGTTTGGTCTGGTCAGCGGCGGAAGAATAATATGTAAGTGGATGCCCTTCCTGCTGACTGTTTTCAGTATGGACAAAAACAGGGGTGTTTATTCCGCGATTCGGAAGGTATCGGCATCGAATTGCGGATGGAAGGTAAATTCGTGATAGTCCATTCGGTAGCGCTCCTTGTCATCTGCATCATAAATGACAAAACGGACGGGCAGCAGGCTTTCACGGTCAATCCAGAGCTTTTCTGTGGCAAGTCCGTCATCATTGCCGGGAATGACAGCCTCCAGCACGATGCACTTGGAGGAATCAAACGAAGCCGTTTCCACGCTGACCCCCTCCGATTGCATATAGTTTCTGATAAACTGCCCCAGAAACAGCTCGCTGCGGTGCTGTGATTCGGGCACATCTCGGATGATGCAGTCATTCACTCTGGGGTTGTACTGACAGATGCGGTCGCCGTCAAAAACGGTGTAGTTGCCGGCAACGGTCTCCGGTGCGGTCAGCTCCAAGCGGTATTCCCCCGTGGATTTGTAGTATTGCTTGGTCTCATAGATCTTTTCGCCGTTTTCTGTCTGGCGGATGAGCGTTGCCGTGCAGGCATAGCCCTCCATTTCGGCAAGCTGCTGTTGAATTTCCTCCAGCTCCGTCAGGTTTTTCTCCCGACTGCATGCACAGACGGCAAAAAGCAGAACGAAGGAAAGAAAAAGTGAGAAAAATCGTTTCATGGCCTTTTTCCTTTCAAATTGGGTTCCCTTCAATTTATGATTTTTGTCGGCGGAATAGTCGCAGAGGGTGGAGTTTTTGCACCTTGCGGTAAAATAGGCTTTGGCGTTGCTTGGGGAGATATGGTATCGTTTGCATGAGAGAAGTGAGAGAACAATCGAAACTTGGGAGGTATGTATATGGATTATCCGATAGATAGAATTGCTTTTAGTAAATTTATTCGCCACTCAAATATCTTTGAATTAACACGGGTTGCTATGGCACAATGTTTGGAAAGCTGGTACAATGATGAGAGAGAGCAATTCCTTGATGATATGTGATGTACTCTGTAAAGGGTGGTTTCTGCCACCTGAATACATAACGGCTGGCGGCTCATTTGTGGTGAATGTATGCAGCCGAAAGGCGGTGGTCAATCAATAGAATCCAGTATTTTCTTGATGGGCACACAGTACAGAGTATGAAAAAGCTGCTGAAACTCTCCTTTTCTGGATTGTTCAGCAGCTTTTTATGTAAAATCCTTTGCAAATATATCTGCCCCCACGCAGGGTTCCTTGTGCTGAGCAAATCTGTTAGAATAATCGGAATAAGTCGAACAGAATTATTCTATTCTCACATCAACCTTTTCGATATGGACATAAACCATTGGTAGAGTAACGATTATTTGGTTTCTCGGCTTTCGGGTGTTCTCAACGTAATAGCATACACTGTTTCCGCTTTTCCATCGGTTATGTTTCCACCGTATCGGAATAGTTCTGGCACTTTAATCGGGGCTGAACTCCTTATCAGTGATAACATAATTAAATTCATTTGTGCCGAAGATTTCTTTATCTAAATCTGTAATGGTAAATGTAGTTCCATCAAATTTCATATTTCCGCTGGTGCTATCAATGGTTGTATCGTTTTCCACAGTATTCAGATAAGCAATCCGGTCTCTGCCATGCAGTTCATAGGCTTGCCAACCATCCACCCCCTGAAAATAGGCTGTAACCTTGGCAAATGGTTCATCATTCTCCTTTTTGCAAACGAGATAACTGCTGCTATCCTCAGATACCCATGTAGCAGTCATTTCCCAAGGACCTTCCTTGCTGACATATTCTCCGAATTCATGATTGTTTGTCCAGGTAATTCCCAGGTAAGTCATAAATCCTACAACTACCAAGACAGCTACCAGAGCTACTGCAAGGATAACACCAATTACAGTCTTAGTTTTCTTTTTCATCTGAATCACTCTTTCTTAAATTTGTCTGTTAAGAAATTTTTGATTTAGCTTACGCTCACATTATATCAATATTCAAAAGGATAGTCAATTTAATCCGTCTAAGGGCGCACTTACTCACCACTCAAAAGTGGGCGGTGCTACTGCCTGCGGCAGTCGTGCGCTCTCCGAGGGGGGGGACGGTTGCCTTCTTCGGCAGGTAGCACTATGCAGCCAAGAGGGGTTGACACCCCTCTGTTTTTACAAAGCCGTATTGCAATGCGAAATATCCCCTTGACAAATCGACTCCTGAGGGCGGATTTTGATACGGTTATGGAAAAATACCACTTTCATGACAGGATGGTATCATTCAACAAAAACTTTGAGTTTGAGCCGCCATTAGATACAATAACCTGTATCATTGCTATTAACGATGATGAAGATAGCCATTGCGCGTCTTATCGAGCCATATTTGACTACGATATGAATATCATTGATGATGTTCTGTCTCGATGATTGTGGCATCAACCAGGTAAATTCAAAGTTACGGAGGGAATCAAGATGAAAGAATATCAACATTTAATAGGTACTATTATTATTGCAGTGGCGATTATAGTTGCCGCCGTTATTATAGCAGGTGCTATTGACGGCGCAGGAGAAGCTATCCGTGGCAGTTTGTTTCAATTAGGAGATGTGCTCAGATAACTTCCGATTTAGCGGTATCCTTTTGCGAAAGCGGAGAGTCTGCTTTTACCGCAAGATGTTTTACTTGATTATTCCCTTTCGTTAGGGTATAATGGTTAGGAACTTATAGCAGATAAGAATTTTTTGACTTTTAGGGAGGTAGAAAATATGAGCAGAATTAAAACTATCGCAACACGCGATTTGAACAAATCCGTACAGAACGGTGGCTGCGGCGAATGCCAGACATCTTGCCAGTCCGCTTGCAAAACATCCTGCGGCGTAGCAAACCAGCCTTGCGAAAAACAGTAATCGCAAATCAAACATGAGACAAAATCGGAAAGGGGCTGTAGCAAACAGCCCTTTTTTGAATGTAAATAGATTTTAACAGAGTGATGAGGTAGAAAAATGGTACATCAATATAAATTGAATGGTTACAACATCGTGCTGGACACCTGCAGTGGCTCCATCCATAGCGTAGATGATCTGGCGTATGATGTTATCGGCATGATTCGCGAGTATACGCAGGGGGATATCATTGATGCCATGCTCGAAAAATATGATGATGTCACAGCGGAGGATGTGCAGGAATGTATTGACGATGTGGTGGCACTCAGACGGGCAGGCAAGCTGTTTACGCCCGATAATTATGAATATCTGGCGTATGATTTCAAGGCGAGAAATACGGTGATTAAGGCGTTGTGCCTGCATGTTGCGCATACCTGCAATCTGAACTGCTCCTATTGCTTCGCCAGTCAGGGCAAATATCAGGGGGAACGTGCGCTCATGACATTTGAGGTCGGTAAGCGTGCGATTGATTTTCTGATTGAAAATTCCGGCACAAGAAGAAACCTTGAGGTGGACTTCTTCGGCGGCGAGCCCCTGATGAACTGGGATGTGGTAAAGCAGGTGGTTGCGTATGCAAGAGAGCAGGAAAAGCTGCATAATAAAAACTTCCGTTTTACGCTGACCACAAACGGGATGCTGATTGATGATGAGGTTATCGAGTTTGCAAATAAGGAAATGCACAATGTTGTGCTTTCTCTGGACGGCAGAAGGGAAGTGCATGACCATCTGCGCAAGGATTATGCGGGCAACGGCAGCTATGACCGCATTGTGCCGAAGTTTCAGGAATTTGTGAAAAAGCGTGGGGATAAGAACTACTATATGCGTGGTACCTTTACTCATAATAATGTAGATTTTACGAATGACCTGTTCCACATGGCAGATTTGGGCTTTACGGAGCTGAGCATGGAGCCTGTTGTCTGCGCGCCCGAGGACCCGTATGCGCTGACAGAAGAGGATAAGCCCATTTTGTTCGAGCAGTATGAGCTGCTGGCGAAGGAAATGCTGAAGCGCAAAAAAGAGGGCAGACCGCTGACCTTCTATCATTATATGCTGGATTTGGAGCATGGCCCCTGTATCTATAAGAGAATTTCCGGCTGTGGCAGCGGCACGGAATATATGGCAGTGACCCCTTGGGGCGAGCTGTATCCCTGCCACCAGTTTGTCGGGGATGAAAAATACAGCATGGGCGATATCTGGAAGGGTGTTACCAATAAAGAGGTGCAGGATGAATTCAAGTGCTGCAACGCCTATGCCAGAGAGGGCTGTAAGGATTGCTGGGCAAAGCTGTATTGCTCCGGCGGCTGTGCGGCAAATGCGTACCATGCAACAGGCAGCATTACGGGTATTTATGAATATGGCTGCGATTTATTCAAAAAGAGAATCGAATGTGCCATTATGATGAAGGTTAGCGAGGCAAGCGAGTAAAGTGCCTGCGAATAGCAATCTTGCCTGCGAGATGAAAAAGGAAGATTTTATGGATACACCGATTTGTGATTTCATAAAGGAATACGAAGCGAAGGGCACCTCCCGTTTCCACATGCCGGGGCACAAGGGCGTACCCTTTTTGGGGTGCGAAAATCGAGATATTACGGAGATTTGCGGCGCGGATGAGCTTTACGAGGCGGAGGGCATTATTGCGGCAAGCGAGAAAAATGCGAACGCGCTTTTCGGCTTTGGAAAGACGATTTATGGGACGGAGGGCTCCTCGCAGTGCATCCGTACCATGCTGTTTCTTGCACTGCAAGCGAGAGAGAACCGCACGGAACGCCCTGTGGTTTTGGCGGCGCGCAATGCCCATAAGGCATTTCTGTATAGCTGTGCCCTGCTGGATGTGGATGTGGAGTGGCTGCTTCCCGAAGGGACAAAATCCCTCTGCGCCTGCCCGATTACGGCGGAGCAGGTAGCCGAAGGGCTGAAGAAATCAAGTGCTTTCGCCGTTTATATTACCGCGCCGGATTATCTGGGAGGTTCTCCGGATATCAAGGGAATTGCGGCGGCTTGCAGGGCGGCGGGGGTGCCGCTTCTGGTGGATAATGCGCATGGAGCATATCTGAAATTTCTGCACCCATCCAAGCATCCCTTGGATCTGGGGGCGGCGATGAGCTGCGATTCCGCGCACAAAACCTTGCCTGTGCTGACGGGCGGTGCGTATCTGCATTTGTCGGAGGAATGGGCGGAAAGGGTTGGCAGACAGGCGAAAAAAGCCATGGAGCTGTTCGGCTCGACAAGCCCCTCCTATCTGATTTTGCAGTCTCTGGATTTGTGCAACCGCTATCTGGCGGAGGGCTATCGGGAAAAATTACAGTGGACGATTGGACAGATTGGACACCTGAGAGGACAGCTAAAAAAGCAGGGGTGGACAGTCATGATGGACAGCGACCCCCTAAAGCTGACAATTTTTACGGGCGAAAAGGGCTATCGCGGCAGAGAGGTCGCAGAAATTTTGCGTGCGCATGAAGTCGAATGTGAATTTGCCGATTTGGATGCGGTGGTGCTGATGGCAACCCCCGAAAATACGGAACGGGATTTTCAGCGCATTGAAAAGGCACTGGAGCGTTTGCCGCAGAAGGAAAAAATCGAACCCTCACAGATGCCGCAAATTTTGCCGAAGCAAAAAATGCGGATTCGGGAGGCGATTTTCGGCAGATGGGAGGAGATTTCCTGCGAAGAAGCGGTGGGGCGGATTTGTGCAAGCCCCTGTGTTTCCTGCCCACCTGCGATTCCGATTGCGGCAAGCGGAGAGGAAATCACAGCAGAGCTGCTGCCGCTTTTTCGGGCGTATGGCATAGAAAAAATCGAGGTTGTGAAGGAATGAAAAGAGAGTGCAGGGAACGGCACTCTTTTTTTTGTGCCGAAAAGTTTTACAATTTCTTTAAGTTTTCCGAAAAAGGAACAAAAACGCATTGCATTGTGATATGATATTTGACAGAATCAGAAAAATACGGGAACTTTTCCGAAGGGTTTCCGTCTGAATAAAAAGTGTGTTTAGGATGCGTTGATCAAAGGAGATGAGGGAATGAACAGAAACAAGAAAACGGCAAAGCGTGCCATGGGGATGGCGCTCGCCGCAGTGCTGCTGCTTTCCCCCCTGAGCTATCTGGGGACGGAAACGGCGTATGCGGCAACGACCTATTATAACCAGAAAACGGAGAAAACCGTAACCCGCGGGGTGACATACGAAAAGAGCAGCCGTATGACGGATGCAGGTATTCAGAATATACATGTACTGAAGGTTGACCTGACGGAAAGCACGCTGGAGTTCAAGGAAGTGGAAAGCAAGACGGACTATGGTCTGAAGGAAACCGTGAAGAAGCTTTTGACGGATAACGGCGCGGTTGCAGGGGTAAACTCTGACTTCTTCGGCTTGAGTGGCTCCTATTCTGCGGCATTTGGTCCGATTGTGCGAGACGGCGAGGTGATTTCCGCAGGGACAAGCATAAACAAGGGCGAGGGGCAGTATGCGGCGTTCTTCATGGACGAGAACGGCAACCCCTTCTTCGATTATTTCACCATGACGGCGAAATGCGGCAACGAGAAAAAGATGATGGAGCTTGCATCTCTGAATAAGGTAACCTCCATGGTATTCCCGATTTATCTGGACAGAAATGCCATGACAAATACCTCCGGTCTGGATAACCGTTTCCAGAACCTTGTGAAATTTGTGGTGCAGAATGATACGATTACGCAGATTTCCGAAAAGGGCGAAACCGTAGCGGTTCCGGAGGATGGCTACTTAATCGTGATGAGCGGCGATTATCGCGATAAGGCGGCATATATGTTCGAGGTGGGCGACCAAATGACATTGGATATCAATTCCTCTGTGAACCTGGACGGAATGGAAACCGCCTTCGGCGGCGGCGGCAAGCTGCTGGTTGACGGGAAAATCGTAGAGGCAAACTCCATTGTTGCGAAGGGCAGACAGCCCAGAACGGCATTCGGCGTTTCCCAGGATGGCAAGACCGCAATTTTCATGGTTGTGGACGGCAGAGGGGACAGCATTGGCGCAACACACTGGGAAATGGGCGTGCTGATGCAGGAATACGGCGCGTATGAGGCAATGCACCTAGACGGCGGCGGCTCCTCTACCATGGCAGTGAAAACAACAGAGGATTCCTCTGTGAACGTGGTAAACAAGGTTTCCGAAGGCTCTGAGCGTAAGGTAATCAACGCAGTCGGCATTTTCCAGACGGCAGAAAAGGGTGCGGTGCAGGAAATCCGGATGCAGCCCTCTATGACAAGAACACTGACAGGCAAGCCCATTACCTTTACGGTGTATGGTCTGGATGAACATTACAACCGCATTGAGATTCCGGCAGAGCAGGTGACACTGGATGCTGTCGGCGTGGAAGGGACATGGAGCGGCTACAGCTTCACACCCAAGACAAGCGGCACATTTACTGTCATTGCAACCTATAACAATCTGGTGGCATATCAGCAGAATGTGGTGAGCGGCAAGGTGGCAAGACTCAGCCCCACAAATGCAAGCATTAAGCTGAACAAGGCGGGCGAAACGGCAACGATTGCCATGAACGCATACGATCAGGATGGGTTCTCCTACTGGGCATCCACGAGCACAAATTACAGCGTGGCGGATGAAAGCGTCGGCACTGTTTCCGGCAATCACTTCACGGCGAAAAAGGAAGGCTCTACCTATATCAAATGCGAAAAGGACGGCGCGATTGCATACATTACCGTAACGGTTGGCAATGCGGCGGCAGTCAAGGCACCTGCGGCAGCGGCGGCGAAGGATGCACTGAACCAGACGGTAACAGTGGCAAATGACGGGGCGCATTATTTCAACGTAGCGGGCAAGCTTGCATACACAGGCACAAATAAGATTGATGCGGCAGCCTATACTTCTGCAAGAGAAAAGGCGAAGGCCTATGTGGATGCAAACGCAAGCGTGGCAATTTACGGCGGCAAAAACGATTTGCAGACGGCAAACAAGGTGGATTCGCTGACATGGAACGGCAGCTATCGCTTCCTGAACAGGGGCGGCGTGAGTGTGGCAATGCTTTCTGCGGCAAAGGGCGGCATTACCGCAACAAACCCCTCTCAGTGGGCAAGCTTCACAAGAGACATTGATGCGGCAAACAACAGCACCGTTGTTCTGGTGATGGACAAGACCCCTTCTGCATTTAGCTCCGCGGCGGAAACCAATTATTTCCGCGCGATTCTGAGCAAGTATGTGGAGCAGGGCAAGAAGGTCTTTGTCATCTCCTGCGGCAGTACGTCTTACTGGACCTCCACAAAGGACGGCGTGCGCTACATCAACCTGCCCGATCTCTGGAAGGCAGACGGGACGGTAAACCCGAATTATAAAATGCTGCGCTTCCGTGTGAAGGATGGCGCTGTGACATACGAAGCAGTTCATATCAAATAAAAATGCAGATGTTTTCGGGGGAGCTTCTCCCGAAAACATTTTTTTTGGATTCTCCGCTTTTGGTTGTAAAAAAAGGGAGAATAAGGTACTATATAAGGTGGATTACAAGGAGTATTTTTACCGATTGACACGAAAGAAAACAAATTTTCAATGGATTTTAGGAGTTTATTATGTCAGAAAAAGGCAATCAGGCGGTGAAAACCGTCAGCTTTATGATGTTAATTACCCTTTTTGGGAAAATACTGGGAATGGTGCGCGAGCAGCTTCTGGCGGCAAACTACGGAACGGATATGCAGGCGGCGGCATTTTTGCTGGCAAGCCGGATTCCCCGTACCTTTTTTGATGTGATTTTTGCATCGGCAATTTCTGCAAGCTTTATTCCTGTTTTTGTGGAATATTTGCAGAAAAAGGGGCGGAAGGAGGCGTTTTCGCTTGCGAACCGCTTTATTACGATGATTTCGACCGTTACGCTTTTGATGATGCTTCTGGGGATGGCGTTTGCAAAGCCGCTGACGCTTCTGATTGCGCCGGGCTATGATGTGGAAACGGTGACGCTTTGCGTGGGGCTTCTGCGGATGCTTTTCCCGACGATGCTCTTTACGGCGGTTGCCTTTTCCTTTGTGGGGATTTTGCAGTCGTTGGAGGAATTTAATGTGCCTGCGGCACTGAGCGTGGTTTCTAACGGCGTATTGATTCTGTATTATATTTTCTTTAACGAGAAATTCGGGATTCTGGGGCTGACGGTGGCGTTTCTGATTGGCTGGGCGATGCAGGCGGTGATTCAGATTCCGTCCCTTTGGAAGAAGGGCTATCATTACCGCCCGGATTTTCATTTTAAGGATGAGGGGCTGAGAAAAATCGGGAGGCTGATGCTGCCGGTTATGGTCAGCACATGGATTCAGCCGATTAACTTTATGGTAAATACGCGCTTTGCTTCGCAGCTTTCGGGCGGCAGTGCGGTGAACGGGGAGTTGGGCGTTTCTGCGCTGGAATATGCGAATAACCTGTATACGATTATCGTGGGCGTTTTCGTGCTTGCGATTGCAAATATGGTGTTTCCGAAATTTTCCCGTATGACGGAGGACAAAAAGGAATTCGGACTGGCGGTCAGAGGGACGCTGAAATCGATGATTTTCCTGCTGATTCCCATGACGGTGGGGCTGATGGCTCTGGCACAGCCTGTGGTTTCGCTGATTTACCAGAGAGGGGCGTTTGACGAAACGGCAACACAGCTGACGGCGGCGGCGCTGTTCTTCTTTGCATTGGGCATGGTTGGCTACGGCGTGCAGAATATTCTGAGCCGCGCCTTTTATGCGAATCAGGATGGGAAAACGCCGTTTTATTCGGGACTGGTTTCTATCGTTATCAATGCGGTTTTGTGTTGGCTTTTGCTGAAGCCGATGGGGATTGGTGGTCTGGCGCTTTCTGCGGCGGTTTCCTCCACAGCGGCGGCGGCAGTGCTTCTGATTCCGGCGGTGAAGCAGTATCCCGATATTCTGGATAAGGGCTTTGTGCTCCAGATTGGGCGGATGCTTCTGGCGGCGGCAGGGATGCTTGTGCCGGTGCTTGGGTGTAAATGGCTGCTGCTGCCGAGATTGGGCGGACGCGTGATTGGGCAGATTCTGCTGCTTTGCATCTGCGGCGGCGTTGGCGTGACTGCCTACATGCTTTTTGCAAGGCTTCTGAAAATTGAGGAAGGTGAGTTTGTGTTTGGCATGCTGAAAAGGCTGCGGCACAGAGGAGGCGGGGAAACGGCGCAAGGCGTACCCCGCAAGAGGAAAAAACGGAGAACGTATACGATGACAGAAAAAATTTCTGCAATAATTGAAGATAGCTTTTGCTTCCGCCTGCTTGCGGCAATCTGCACGCTGCTGCGCTCTGTCTGGATGAACAGCATTGTGTACAGCATTTATGCGGCAATTTGCAGGGGATTCAAAAATGCGTTTGAAAACAGCGCGATTCTTGGCTTTTTGCGTGCAAACTGGGACAGAAGGCTCAATACAAGGCAGGGAATTTTGCCGCGGTTCTGGCATAATCTGGTGCATTGGAGCGGCATGGCGGTGCGCAGAGAAAGCAACTGCCTTGCGGCGGCAATGGGCGAAAGCTTTTTCCTGCGCGTATTTAATCAGAATTTCCTGATTTTCTGTTTGGCAGGGATTGTGGCGGCGATTCCCGTTCTGCCGACGATGCTTCTGGCGGTTCTGGTTCTGGGAACCTTTGTGCTGTATTTCATTCAGCTTTTTCTGGGAAGAATCCGGATGCAGCGGACGAGCATGGTGAGCGTGCTTCTGGGCTGCTTTGGGGTTTGCATCCTGTATGCAGGGGTGACAAGCTATGCCTTCCCTTCGGCACTGTTGGCAATGAGCCTGTTCCTGATTTTGATGGCGGTATTCTTTGTGGCGAAGGATGCCATTGATACAGAAGAAAAGCTGAATTTTGTGCTTTGGGTACTGATTACCGTAGGGGCGCTGATTGCGCTTTACGCGGTATATCAATATATCATTGGGGTGGAAATGGATGCCGCATGGGTGGATGAGGAAAGCTTTGACATCACCACGCGCGCGTATGCAACCTTCAGCAACCCGAATGTTCTGGGGGAATACCTGATTCTGGTCGGTTCTCTGGCGGCAGGGATGATCTGGAAGATGAAAAATTGGTGCGGCAGATTATATTATACAGGCTGCTTCGGTGTGATTTGTCTGGGGCTTGTGGCAACGGGCTCTCGTGGGGCAATGCTTGGGCTGATGTTCTCGGCAGGACTTTTCGTGTTGCTTTCCGAAAAGCGGCTGATTCCCCTTGGGGTGGTACTGCTTTTGCTGATGCCGTTTATTCTGCCGGCAGGTCTGTGGGCGAGAATTGCAAGCTCCGTTACGATGAGCGACTCCTCCTCGCTGTACCGTGTGTCGATTTATACGGCGGCGTTGGATATCATTCGTCATTATTGGGTGACGGGCATCGGAATCGGTGCATTTAATCAGATTTATCCGCTGTTCTCCTTTGAGGCGGCGAATGCGTACCACGCGCATAATCTGTTCTTACAGGAATTCATCGAACTGGGGATTGTCGGCTTTGCTGTACTGGTACTGCTGCTTTTGTTCTTCTTCCAGAGGCTTTACAGCGGTATGCGGACGGCACCGAAGCGGTTCCGTTTTCTGCTGGGGGCAATCTTCGGCGGCTTTGCAGGGCTTTTATTGCAGGGGCTGACGGATCACCTCTGGTTTGATTACCGCATTGTGCTGTTCTTCTGGTGCTTCATCGGCATCGGCATGGCAACGGTGCGTGTGGCAGAAAAGAAGGGCGAAAGAGAAACGGAGGAAATGAAATGACGGAAAAAAGAATGAAAATCCTCCATGTTCTGACAGACAGAAATATTGGCGGCGCAGGGCGTTGGCTATTGTATTATCTGAAATATCATAACAGAGAAAAATTTGCGGTGAAGGTGGTTCTGCCGCATGACAGCCTTCTGGTGGCGGCGGTGCAGGCATTGGATGTGCCTGTGCTTGCGATGGAGGAGATGGAGGACAAATCTTTCGACAGGAAGGCATTCAAGGCGTTGGCGAAAATTTTCCGCGCGGAAAGACCGGATATTGTGCATACGCATGCGAGCATGACGGCGCGCATGGCGGCAAGAAGGGCAAGGGTGCCTTATATCTTCAATACAAAGCACTGCATGGAGGGCGCGCCGGGCGGACTGGCAAAGAAGATTCTCCGCAGAGAAATCAATGCAGTGTTCAGCGATAAAATCATTGCGGTCAGCAAGGCGGTACGCAGAAGCATGATTGCAGGCGGCACAAAGCCGCAGGAAATCGCAGTGGTTTATAACGGGATTGAGCGGATTCCCATTCCGAGCGCAGAGGAAAAGGCGGCACTGCTTTCCTCCTTTGGCGGCAAGGCAGGGGAGAAGGCGGTCGGCATGGTTGCCCGTCTGGAGGAAGTGAAAGACCATGAAACCTTTCTGCTTGGCGCGAAAAAGCTTCTGGACAAGCGGCAGGATGTGCGGTTTTATATCGTCGGGGACGGCAGTCTGCGCAAGCAGCTGGAACAGAAGGCGGCGGCGCTTGGCATTCGTGAACATGTGACGTTTACAGGCTTTTTGCAGGATGTGGAAAAAATAGAGGCGGCGCTTGATATTGCGGTGATTACATCGAGGGCGGAGGCATTGTGCCTTTCTATTCTGGAAAGCATGATTGCAGGGATTCCGGCGGTCGGGACGGACAGCGGCGGCGTGGCAGAGGTGATTCGTCATGGCGAAAATGGCTTTCTGATTCCTGTCGGGGACAGCGACGCACTGGCAGAGAGACTGGACGAGCTGCTTGCGGATGACGCGAAGCGAAGCGCCTTTGGCGCACAGGCAAAGAAGGATGCCGAGGCAACCTTTTTGGCAGAGCAGATGACAAGAAAAATCGAAAAACTCTATCTGGAGGCAGGAAAATGAAAAGAAACAAATTATTCGGTATTTTTAATATCGTGGATATTTTGCTGATTCTGATTGTGATAATTGTCGGCATTGTCGGCGGAAGGATGCTTTTGGGCGGCAGAGGCGCGGCAGAGAGCGGCGCGGATACAAAGACCTATTCCTATGTGGTGATGGGGGAAGAAGTGGTTGCGGAAACGGCGAATTTCCCCGTTGTGGGCGGCAATGCCTATGAAAGCTCCACCTCGACCTATCTGGGAACGGTGAAGGATGTGAAAACAGAGCCGTTTACGGAAACGATGTTCAACCGCACTACGGGGAAATATGAAAAGGTGCCTGTGGACGGCTACAGCAATATTTATGTAACGATTGAAGGAAACGGAACGGAAACGGAAAAGGATATTACCGTGGAAGGAACAACCGTGAAGGTTGGGATGGAGCTGAATGTCAAGGGCAAGGGCTATGCCTTTAAGGGCATTGTTGTAGAAGTAAGGGATGGTGAGTGATATGGCAAAGAGAAAACCGAACATTGTGGATATCCTCATTATCGTAGTTGTGGTTGCGCTCTGCGCGGTGGCTGTGTTCAAATTCGGCGTGGTGAATCAGAAGGAATCCGCAGGGGTGGATGACTCCGAGGAGCAGAGAACCTATACGGCACTGATTGACGAGGTGCGGATGGCAACGGTCAATGCACTGCATGAGGGGGATAAAATCTATGACGAGAAAACAGGCATCTGCTTAGGGACGATTACGGCAGTGAAGCACGAGCCGTTTCTGAAAAATGTACTGCTGAATGACGGCACGATTCAGCCTGTGGAATTTCCCGATTATTACAGCGTGACGCTGACGATTGACGGCCCTGTGGTGGAGAAGGACGAGGGCTATTTCGTGGACGGTGTTGTGGAAATGAAGGCAAATTCCGAAATGAATGTAGCGACAAAATATGCGAAACCCGTAATGAAAATCACAAGCATCAGCGAATGAGTGGGGGTTAAGACATGAAAAAGTATAAAATTCTGATGGCTCTGATGGGGCTGGAAATCGGTGGGGCGGAAACCCATGTGGTGGAGCTTTCCAAGGAGCTGAAAAAGCAGGGCTATGATATTATTGTTGCCTCCAACGGCGGCGTTTACGAAAAGGAACTGGCAGAGGCAGGGATTCGCCATTACCATGTGCCGCTGAACCAGAGAAATGTGCTGAAAATGGCGCGCTCCTATTTCATTTTGAAAAAAATTATCAAAAAGGAAAAGGTAGATATTGTTCATTCGCATGCGAGAATTCCCAGCTTTGTCTGCGGACTTCTGAAGGAAAGAATGAAAAACAGCTTTACCTTTGTGACCTCCGCGCATTGGGTATTTTATACGGGGATGGGGCTGAAATACATCTCCAACTGGGGGCAGAAGGTGATTGCGGTCAGCGACGATATTCGCGAGTATCTGATGGAAAATTATAAGGTGCGGTATGAGGATATTTTTGTGACCATCAACGGGATTGATACCGAAAAATTTTCTCCTGAGACGGACGGCACGAAGGTGCGGAAGGAATTCGGACTGAAAGCGGAGGAGCCGACACTGGTTTATGTCAGCCGCATGGATGAAAGCCGCGCACTGGTGGCAAGACAGCTGATTGCGATTGCACCGAAGCTGGCGCAGGCAATCCCCGGACTGCGGATGCTGATTGTCGGCGGCGGAGATGTGTTTGAGGAATTACTGGAGGAATCTAGAAAAACAAACGCGCAGATTGGCAGAGAGTGCATCACCATGACGGGCGGCAGAACGGATATCAATGAGCTGGTAGCGGTGGCAGATGTTTTTGTTGGCGTAAGCCGCGCGGCTCTGGAGGCGATGGCGGCAGAAAAGCCTGTGATCGTTGCGGGGAATGAAGGCTACATCGGGCTGTTCGGGGAGGATAAGCTGGAGCTGGCGCAGGAAAACAACTTCTGCTGTCGCGGATGCGAGCTTTCCAACGAAAATCTGCTGTATCGGGATGTGGTGCATGCATTCAATGACCTGACGGAGGAACAGCGGCAGAAAATGGGCGCATACGGCAGAGAGGTTATCTTCAAATATTATTCCGTAACGAAGATGGCGGGCGACTGCGTGTGTGCATATAATGCGGCATGGAAGGAAAGCCATGAAAAGCAGTACAACGTGGTGATGAGCGGCTATTACGGCTTTAACAATACAGGCGATGAGGCAATCATGCTTTCTATGCACAAGAATATTCAGGAGATGGGCGAAAATTACCATATTACCGTGCTTTCCAACAAGCCGAAGGAAACAAAGGAGAAATACGGGATTGAGGCGGTATACCGCTTTGGATTTATGGATGTGTTCCGTGCGATTCACAGGTGTGATGTGCTGCTTTCGGGCGGCGGCTCTTTATTGCAGGACAGCACCTCTACCCGTTCTCTGATGTACTACCTTTCGATTACGGCGGCGGCAAAGCTGATGCGCAAAAAGGTGATGCTTTACGCAAACGGCATCGGGCCTGTTTCCGGCAAGCGCAACCGCAGACTGGTGAAGCAGGTGGTGAACAAGGCGGATTTAATTACCCTGCGTGAGGAAAATTCATACGAGGAGCTGCTTTCCATGGGGGTAAACCCGAAGAAATGCTTTGTGACGGCTGACCCTGTATTTACAATGGACGGCGTGAGCGAGGAGGCAACACAGGCAATCCTCAGAGAAGAAGGGATTCCGACAGATAAGCCGATGGTTGTGGTTTCTGTCCGCAACTGGAAGGATATGGATAAATTCATCGGGCAATTTGCGGAATTATGTGATACCATTGTGGAAAAATATCAGCGGAACATCGTATTTTTGAGCATGCAGATGCCGCATGACGTGACGGTGAGCGAAAAGGTACGCAAAAAAATGAAGCAGAACGCTTATATTTTAAAGAGCAGCTACTCTCCCTATGAGGTGATGGGGATTATTTCTCAGGCGGATTTCATTCTGAGCATGCGCCTGCATACGCTGATTTTTGCGGCAAGACAGAGAGTGCCGCTGATTGGCTTTATTTATGACCCTAAGATCGAATATTATCTCGAGAAGCTGGATATGCCCAGCGGCGGCAAGCTGAAGGAATTTGACAAGGAGAAAACACTGGCTCTGGTGGAGGATGTGATCCAAAACAAGGAAAGCTATGTGACGAAGCTTGCACAGAAGGAAAAGGAACTGGAAAAAATGGCACACAAGAACGAAAGATATTTGGAAAAACTGCTGGAGCGCAGAAAAAAATAAGGGGGGAGCGTAGTATGAACAGGAAAACACACGTATTAGGAGTACCCTTCGATGTTGTGACGATGGATGAAGCTGTAGCACGGGCAGAAGGACTGCTCAAGGAAAAAGGGCAGCATTTCATCTGTACCCCTAACCCGGAAATTGTAATGGAGGCAAGAAAGGACGCAGAGCTGATGAGTATTCTGCGGGAGGCGGATCTGGTTGTGCCGGACGGAATCGGTGTTGTATGGGCATCCAAATACAGCGAGATTCGCTTGCAGGAGCGTGTGGCAGGCTATGACCTGACGCAGAACCTGATGGCAGACCTTGCGGCGAGCGAGGAAACCTTTTATTTCTTTGGCGGCGCGCCCGGAGTTGCGGCAACGGCGGCAAGAAAAATGATGAAGAAATACCCCGGACTGAAGATTGTGGGCGTGCATAACGGCTACTTCGATGAAAAAGAGGAAAAGAAAATCATTCAGGACATAAAAAAGAAGGCTCCGTCCATACTGCTGGTAGGACTGGGTGCGCCCAAGCAGGAAAAATGGATTTATGACAACATTCGTCTGGTTGGGGCGAAGGTAGCCATTGGCGTTGGCGGCAGCTTTGACGTAATGGCAGGCAATGTGAAGCGGGCACCGAAGATTTTCCGCAGACTGGGACTGGAATGGTTCCACCGCCTGATTACACAGCCGACGAGATGGCGGCGCATGATGCGTCTGCCGAAATTTGCGCTGACGGTTCTCAGAACAAGGGGACGTTAAGCGAAAGCGCCCCATGCGGCGCGAATCATTTTGGACAAAAAAGAGGAGAATGCGGCAGGACTTTTGTCGGAATTGTGCAGGGGAAAACGGCAGTTCCGACAACGGAAAAGTACACCGGTGAAGGACGGGAAACATTCTTTTGTGTTTTTTCAAAGAAAGAAGTGCATTTCGGAAAAAGGATTATTATGAATATCGACCGAAATGCCCTTTTTCGTTTGACGGATATTCGGGTAGTTTTGAGAAACGTGGTCGGGGATAAGTAAAAAATGACAGCGTAAAGAGAACGAAAAATTGAGGTTTTACCGTAGTATTCGGAAAAGCAAGGGTCAGTTTTAATAAAAAACAGGCCCTATTTTTATGTAAAAATCAAGCTGAAAGAGATTTTTACTGTTTTTTTATACTTTCCTCTTTCTTTTTTTGTCATTTTGTTATAAAATGAGCATAGGCGAATTTGATACCTCTTCGCAGAGAGGTTTTTAGGCAATTTATACAGAGAAGCAAAAACAGAATGGCTGCATTTCAGATGCAGAGAAAAGTATTGAGGTGAAAGCGATGATTTCAAATCAGATTTTGCAGAGTACCATCGACGGACTGAAAAGTATCACGAGAAAAGAACTGAGCGTTGTGGAAAAGGAAGGCAAGGTGATTGCCACCACAGAGGAAAATATGATCGGCCGTCAGATTGATGCGGTGGAGAATTTTATCAGTTCCCCTGCGGAAAGTCAGTTAATTCTGGGCTATCAGTATTTTAAGATTTATGACAACGGCGTGCCTGAGTATGTGATTCAGGTGAAGGGGGAGGACGAATCCGGCTATCAGATCGGCAAGATTGCCGCATTCCAGATTCAGAGCCTTCTGGTTGCGTATAAAGAAAGATATGATAAGGACAACTTTATCAAGAATCTGCTGCTGGATAACCTGCTGCTGGTGGATATTTACAGCCGCGCGAAGAAGCTGCATATTGAAAATAACGTACATCGTATCGTGTATTTGATTGAAACGAATATTGATAAGGAAATGAATGTGGTGGAAATTGTACGGAGCATTTTCCCTGCAAAAACAAAGGATTTTGTAACGGCGGTGGATGAGCACAGCATTATTCTGGTGAAGGAGCTGCGCGAGAAGGAAACCGCGGACGAAATCGACCGCATTGCAAAGACCATCGAGGAAACACTGAATGCGGAAACAAACAGCCGTGTTTATATTTCCAGCGGTACGATTGTAAGCGATTTGAAGGATGTTTCCCGTTCCTATAAGGAAGCGAAGATGGCGCTGGAGGTTGGCAAAATCTTCGAGACGGATAAATATATCGTGAACTATGAAAAGCTGGGCATTGGCCGCTTGATTTATCAGCTGCCTCTGCCGCTGTGCCGGATGTTCATCAAGGAGGTTCTGCATGGGCTGACGATGGATGATTTCGATGATGAAACACTGGCAACGGTAAATAAATTCTTTGAAAACAACCTGAACGTATCCGAAACAAGCCGTCAGCTGTATATCCACAGAAATACACTGGTATACAGACTGGATAAGCTGCAGAAGATGACCGGCTTGGATTTGCGGAATTTTGATGATGCGATTATCTTCAAGATTACGCTGATGGTAAGCAAATACATGATTTACATGGATAAAATGGCATATTAAGCAAAACTGAAAAACTGAGGGGGCATCTTTGCTCCCTCTTTTTTTGTGGAAAACGGAAAAATTAAGAGGATTTTAATAAAATCGAAAGGTTTACCAAGGCTCTGCTACTTGTTCGCTTATTTTATTTATGGTATAATCTTAAAATGTGTAAAGACGAAATATGGGAACATCCGTCGTTTTTTAGAATAAAACTTTTTCAGAAAGAGGGAGATACGTTATGATTCACATGAATAACGTAACAAAGGTATATCCCAACGGTTCTACGGGTGTGGAAAACATCAACCTGCACATCAACAAGGGTGAATTTGTATTCATCGTTGGTTCGAGCGGTTCGGGGAAATCCACGCTGATGAAGCTGCTTTTGAAGGAGCTTGACCCGACCGAAGGGGATATTATCATCAATAAAGTAAAAACAAATGAACTGAACAGAAGGCAGATCCCTTATCTGCGGCGTAATCTTGGGGTGGTATTTCAGGACTTCCGTCTGCTTCCCAATAAAACGGTATATGAAAATGTGGCGTTTGCGATGCGTGTGATCGAGGCACCCGGACGCATTATCCGCAGAAACGTGCCTGCCGTGCTTTCTCTGGTTGGGCTGGGACAGAAGGGCAGAAGCTATCCCAATCAGCTTTCCGGTGGGGAGCAGCAGAGAACGGCACTGGCAAGAGCCATTGCGAATAATCCCCCTATCTTAATCTGCGACGAGCCGACAGGGAACCTTGACCCCGAAACAGCATACGGCATTATGAAGCTGCTGGATGACATCAACAAGCGTGGGACAACCATCGTTATGGCAACCCATGCGAGAGATATTGTAGATGCGATGCAGAAGCGCGTGGTTACGCTGCATAAGGGTCACATTATAAGAGATATTGAAAAAGGTGGTTATAGCGATGAAGCCTAGTACGATTAGATATTTTATAAGAGAGGGTCTCAGCGGGCTGAAGATGAATATGCTAATGACCATGGCTTCCATTGTCGCTGTTGCAGCCTGCATCTCTATTTTATCCTTTTCCTACTGCGTAGGGAGCAATCTGCGGTATATGCTGGGGCAGATGGAGGATTCCATTGGCATTTCCGTTTTCCTGAAGGGAGACCTGAGCGGGGAACAGATTGAAAATATGAAAGATGAAATTGCAAAGATAGACCATGTGCAGAGTGTGGAATATATTTCCCCTTCGGATGCTCTGGTGGAGCTGAAAAAGGACTGGGGCGCGGACGAGGATATCTTTGTGGGTCTGGATGGGGAGAACAATCCTTTGTCCCATTCCTTTTCGATTTCCTTGGACAATATTGAAAATCAGGATGCAGTGCTGACTGCATTGGAAAAAATTGACGGGATTGACAACATTCGGCATGGGCAGACAGAGACAGAGGTATTGCTGAAGGCGAGCCGTGTGTTCAATGTCGGGAGCGTACTGGTTATGTTGCTGCTGGGTGTGATTTCCATTATGATTATCATTAACACCATTCGTATTTCCGTGATGAACCGACGGGTGGAAATTAACATCATGAAATATGTTGGGGCGACAGACTGGTTTATCCGGTGGCCCTTCATTGTGGAAGGCATTATTATCGGTATCATCGGTGCGTTGGTGCCCTTGGTGCTGGGACTTCCGATTTATACGAAGGTGACGAGTGCGATTTTCGATTATCTGCCTATGATTAAATTTATCCAGTTCCGTCTGACGGGGGATGTATTTGGATTCCTGTTCCCCTTCGGCATCGTTTTTGGTGTGGCACTGGGGGTTATCGGCAGCGTATCCTCGATTCGTAAGCATCTGCGGGTATAAGCAGTCGGAAAAACAAAATAACAATGAAAAAAGAGGGGAAGTGTTTTGGAGAATACTTCCCCTTTCTTATAGGATAATTCCCTTTGGGGAAACATAGGATAAAGCAAGATTGAAAAAGAGGTGATACAATGAAAAGAAAAGACTTTTGGAAGGGCTTTGGTGTGGCACTGGCGTTGATTGTGGTGCTGAATCTGGCATGGAAGCCCATCTGCCGCGCAATTCCATGGCATCTCCTTCCCTTTGAAATCAGCATGAGCAAGGATGCAAAGGTGGATATGATACAGAGCTATCTGGATAAATATTATGTGGAGGACATAGACCAAGGCAAGCTGGAGGATACGCTTTTTGCAGGGATGCTTGCCGGCGTGGGAGATAAGTATACATATTATATGCCGAAGGAAAACCTGCGGCAATATCTTACCAACACCAACGGGAACTTTGACGGCGTGGGGATTGAGATTTACACTACGCAGGACGGCGAGGTTGTCATCAGCAGCGTGATGCCTGGACAGCCGGCGGAAACGGCAGGCCTGCAGGCGGGCGACGTGATTATCGGCGTGGATGGCGAGGATATGAAGGGAAAGCTGCTTTCGGATGTTGCGGCAAAGATTCACGGCGAGAAGGGCACTGCGGTTACGATTCGGGTGCAGCGCGGCGATGAGGAGAAGGAATTTACCATGGAACGTGCAACGGTTGAGGTGGAAAGCGTTTCCTCCCGTATGATGGAGAACAAAATCGGGTATATTTCAATCAGCGGTTTTAAGGAAAACACCTACAGCCAATTCAAGGAGGCACTGACGGCACTGCAGAAGGACGGCATGAAGGGGCTGATTCTGGATTTGCGGGATAACCCGGGTGGTCTGGTGCGTTCTGTATATGAAATCGGGGATGAGCTGCTGCCGGAGGGCACGATGGTTTATACTCTGGACAAAAAGCAAAACAGAAATGATTTGAAATGTGATGAGAAATATCTGGATATTCCGCTGGTAGTGCTGGTGAATGAAAACAGCGCCAGTGCGTCGGAGATTTTCGCAGGCGCGGTGAAGGATACGGGGCGCGGCACACTGGTGGGCAACCAGACCTTCGGCAAGGGTCTGGTGCAGCGGCTGTTTGTTTTGCCGGACGGCTCCGGTCTGAATGTGACGGTACAGAAATACTATACGCCGAACGGAACCTCCATCCATAGGGTTGGCATTGAACCGGATGAAAAGGTGGAGCTGCCCGAAGCATACAGCGGCACACCGCTGACAGAGATCCCCGCAGAGCAGGATACGCAGCTGCAAAAGGGTCTGCAGGTGATGGAAGAACAGCTGAAATAAGGAAAAATAACGCAGATTCCGATTCATATAGAAGAAAAATGTTGTTTTTTCTATAAACGGGGCTTTTCAAGAGCGCAAGATTCCAGTATACTGAAAAGACATAGAAAAAATTTTTGACGGAAAGAACAAAGGAGCGGCGGTATGTTTAATTTTATGAGTTTTGGCGAGAATATCGGCATTGACCTGGGTACTGCCACTGTTCTGGTATATATTAAGGGGCAGGGCATCGTGATTCGGGAACCCTCTGTGGTTGCCATCGATAAAGACACCAATACGATTTTAGCTGTGGGTGAGGAAGCGAGACGTATGCTGGGGAGAACTCCCGGCAATATCGTTGCGATTCGTCCTTTGCGTGAAGGCGTTATTTCCAATTATGAGGTAACGGAAAAAATGCTGCAGTATTTTATTGAAAAGGCGATGGGAAAGCGTTCCTTCGTGAAGCCGACCATTGCGGTTTGCGTACCAAGCAGCGTAACAGAGGTGGAAAAAAGAGCCGTTGAGGATGCAACCCGACAGGCAGGCGCAAGAAGGGTGCATATTATTGAAGAGCCGATTGCGGCGGCGATTGGTTCGGGGATTGATATTTCCCGTGCGTGCGGCAGTATGGTGGTAGACATCGGCGGCGGCACAACGGATATTGCGGTGATTTCCCTTGGGGGAACGGTAGTCAGCTACTCCCTGAAGATTGCGGGGGATAATTTTGACGATGCCATCATTCGCTACATCAGAAAGAAGCACAATGTGCTGATTGGCGAAAGAACGGCGGAGGATCTGAAAATTAAAATCGGTACGGCATTTGAGCGTACCATTCCGGTAAGCATGGATGTGCGCGGCAGGAACCTGATTACGGGACTGCCGAAGAATTTTACCGTAACCTCGGACGAAATGCTGGAGGCATTGCAGGAATCCGTTGCGGCAATCGCGGAGGCGGTGCATGGCGTTCTGGAGAAAACACCTCCTGAGCTGGCGGCGGATATCTACGAAAGAGGGATTGTTATGACGGGCGGCGGCAGCCTGCTGTATGGTCTGGATAAGCTGATTCAGAGCAGAACGGGCATCCACGCGATGGTTGCGGAGGATGCGGTCAGCTGCGTTGCCATCGGCACGGGCCGTTATATCGAATTTATTTCTGAAGGCGGCGATGAGGAGCAGAAGGAAAAACACGGATTTGACATCGGCGGACTGTTCAGAAAGAAAACGGAATCCTAAGGCGAAATCAGGATTTCGACCTGAGCATTAACTTTACGGATACCATCAAACACCTGTTGAAATACAGGTGTTTTTCTTTTGGAGAAGGAAGTTATGACTGAAATAAAGTACAATCGTGACAGATAAATAACAATTTCTTATGGGGCGGACAGCGGCAAAAAGCTGTAGTTGTACGGACGGAAATACAGTTTTTTTGTGAAATCGGTGCGAACTGCTGAAAAGAAATGCAAAATAATGAATATTCGTTGGAATATATGACGGAAAAATAAAAGAAACGTTTTTTTGCATAATTTTTTGGGTCAAAATTTGTGTAAAAATTATCCCAAAAATTGAAAAAAATACTACACAAGTTTAAAATATGTGTTATAATATTTTCGGAAAGAGGCAAGAGGATTTGTTATGCTACACAAAAGCAGCAGTTTTCCTCGGAGCTTTCTCTTCATTTTGCCCTAACCGCATGGGGCAGAACCGCATTTTAACCGTGCGGAAAAATACTAATTGTTATTGTATAAACAATAGGAGGTCAAAGAGTTATGAACGCTTATATTGAACGCGTAATCGAACAGGTTAAAAAACGTGACGCACATGAACCTGAATTCATCCAGACAGTAGAAGAAGTTTTCGCTTCTATCGAAAAAGAAGTAGAACTGCACCCCGAATATGAAAAAATGGGTCTGCTGGAAAGACTGGTAGAGCCTGAAAGACAGGTTTCTTTCAGAGTTACATGGGTAGACGATGCTGGTAAGGTAAACGTAAACAGAGGTTTCAGAGTACAGTTCAGCTCTGCAATCGGGCCTTACAAGGGCGGTCTGCGTTTCGCTCCCAACGTATACTCCGGCGTTGTTAAATTCCTGGGCTTTGAACAGATCTTCAAAAACTCCCTGACAGGTCTGCCTATCGGCGGCGGCAAGGGTGGTTCCGACTTCGACCCTAACGGCAAATCCGATATGGAAATCATGAGATTCTGCCAGGCATTCATGACAGAACTTTACAGACACATCGGTCCCGACGTTGACGTTCCCGCTGGTGACATCGGCGTAGGCGGCAGAGAAATCGGCTTCCTGTATGGCCAGTACAAGAGAATCAAAGGCTGCTGGGAAAATGGCGTACTGACAGGTAAAGGTCTGGAATACGGCGGTTCCCTGTTCAGACCCGAAGCAACAGGCTACGGCGCTGCATACTATGTAAACGAAGTTCTGACACACTGCGGCGACACATTCGAAGGCAAGACAGTTGCTATGTCCGGTTTCGGTAACGTAGCATGGGGTATTGCTATGAAGGTTGCTCAGCTGGGTGGTAAAGTTGTTACTCTGTCCGGTCCCGACGGCTACTGCTACGATCCCGAAGGTATCACAACAGAAGAAAAATTCAACTACATGCTGGAAATGAGAAGCTCCGGCAGAAACCGTGCGCAGGACTACGCTGACAAGTTCGGTTGCGAATTCTTCCCTAAACAGAAACCTTGGGGCCAGAAAGTAGATATCTGCATGCCCGCAGCTTACCAGAACGAACTGGACGTTCCCGAAATCGAACAGATCATCGCTAACGGCACAAAGTACTACATCGAAGTAGCTAACATGCCTACAACAAACGAAGGTCTGGCTCGTGCTATGGCAGAACCCGGCATGATCGTTGCTCCTTCTAAAGCAGTTAACGCTGGTGGTGTAGCAGTTTCCGCTCTGGAAATGGCTCAGAACTCCATGAGATATAGCTGGGATGGCGCAGAAGTTGACGCTAAACTGGTTGGTATCATGAAGAACATCCACAAGATTTCTGTAGAAGCAGCAGAAGGCGCTGGTCTGGGCTACAACCTGGTTGCTGGTGCTAACATCGCAGGCTTCAAGAAAGTTGCAGCTGCAATGATGGCTCAGGGTCTGGTATAATTTAACCTAATTTGAAAAATTTGCGTTCGATTACACAAAGACGATAAGCAAAATACTCGGAAGGGACGGAGAGATCCGTCCCTTTTCCTGTTTTTGGAATAAAAAGAATCTCAGGAATCTCAGCTTGCATCATGTATCAAGGTGGCTGAGGTTCTTTTTATTTTAAAAAAATCTGGAAAAGTGTGTAACGAAATCTGCTGCAAACGGATATATAAGCGAATCCACAAGAGAGGAGGAGAAAAAATGTTTCAGCCCGAAAAGGATTTTGAAGAATATGGAATGTTTGTATTTAAATATTTGATGAGCCTTTGCGGCAATGCAGACCTTGCAGAGGAATTGACGCAGGAAACCTTTTATCGGGCAATTCGTTCTTCGGGGAAATTTGATGGAAACTGCAAGGTTTCCACATGGCTTTGCCAAATTGCGAAGCATATCTGGTATCAAGAATTGGATCGGCGAAGGAGAAAGAAAACCGAACCGTTGCAGGAAAACGGAACGGGGGATGGCTTGGAAAATGACTATTGCAGGAAAGAACAGACGATGGAAGTGATGAAGGCAGTGCATATCCTAGAGGAAAGTGGGAAAGAGGTTTTTCTCTTGCGCATTACGGGAGGATTTTCCTTTAAGGAGATTGGGGAAATCTGCGGAAGGAATGAAAACTGGGCGAGAGTGACCTTTTATCGTGCAAAGCAAAGGATTATGAAGGAGGTTGGCGGAGATGAAATGTGAAATTATCAGAGATTTATTGCCGAGCTATGTAGATGGCTTGACGAGCGAGGAAAGCAATCGGGAGATTACGGCACACGTTGCGGAATGTGCGCCCTGCAAGGAAATTTTGGAGCAAATGCAGGAGGAGGTGCAGGAGAAGGCACCGAAGGAAAAACGAAAAATCAACCCGTTTCGGAAGTTTAACCGCAGAATGAGAAGGGCGGTTGCCATGGCGGTTGTGATTTGCATTGGCGTGGGCGGCTTTGGATACAAGGCGTTTGCGAGGGGCTTTGCCATCAACCCCAACGAGATTACGATGGAACCGACACTGGATGGAGATATGCTTTATCTGAATTTCGAGGTGAAGGACGGGGTGCTGGTGCATAGTGCTTCGATGTACGATCAGACCATGGCTTCGATTGATTTGCGGAAGGCTTGGGCTTCGCCCGGGGACGCGGAGCAGAACGAACCGAATCGGTTTCGCTGGGGGATGAATCTGCGCGCGCTGACGGTTGGCAGCGGGGAACGCATGGAGATGCAGCTGATTGATGGCGGTCTTGCGGTTGTGGAGGTGCCGAACGAGAACAGCGTGACGATTGACAACGAGAGCGGAACGACAAATGCCGCAGTAATGTTTGAGGAAGGCGACAGCGTGACGGCGGTTGTGCTTGGCGATGAATCCGAATTTGATACGGACGAATATACCGTCAATGTGAATTACGGGAATGAAACGGTAAGCTATAAGCTGAAGGACTTAATTGAAATGGCGGAGAAATAAAAAAAGACCCGAAAGGGTCTTTTTTAGTTCTCGAAAATTTTCTGCATGCGCTGTAAATCGTATTCTAAAAGCCAGTTTTTGCAGTCCTCATACAGAAAGCGGATGGTTTCTGCTTTTTCCGCAACGACATCTGCACCCCGATCATCATAGGGATGAAAGAGGAGGTGTCTTTCGGTATCGAAAAAGAAAACGGCAGAGGACAGCTCCCGAAAGCCCTTGAAATCGGCAGACAAAATGCCTTTCAGCAAGGGGGCAATGAGGGGAGGCGTTTGCTTCATATCCCAAAGAAGGAAAATGCGCGTCATGGGTTCCTCATCCGAGGTTGTGACCTCCTGCTGATAGACCTCCGCAGGGGAGGGCAGATGCGTCAGCGTACAGAAGCGGTCGATGATGGCAGTGACATCTGTTTCCAAATCCGGCGTGCGATACAGTACCCAAAGGAGCGTATCAAACGGCGCGATTTTTTCATATAAAAAGGAAACGCGCCAGAAGGCACTCCGCAGATACTTCGGATTGAGGTGCGTTTTATCCAGAAAAATATCCAGAGAGGGATCACCTGTTTCAAAGCGCAGGGCTATAGGGCTTTCGTAGAAAATCGGGAGCTGCAGGCGTTCATTTTCGATTCTTCTGAGTGTTTCAAAAACAGATTCCAATAGCATAAAAATCTCCTTTTATTTGATTATATTACCCTTTTTGTTTGAGCCTGTTCGAGATGATGCGCTCTATTGTTGCGCAGGAACATGGCAACGGCTGTCGAGGTGATGATGATGTAGCCAATCCAGCTGAGAACATCGGAAACCTGACCGAAGATGAAATAGCCGAGAATTGCCGAAAAGATAATCTGGCTATAGTCATAGACGGAAATTTCTCTGGCGGGGGCGTAGGTATAGGCTGCGGTGATGGTGAACTGACCGCCTGCCGCCGCAAGTCCTGCAAGCAGGAGAATGCCGAGCTGCTGCAACGTCATGGGGTGATAGCGGAAAATGAGATAGGGCAGGGTGACAACGCAGGAAAATGCGGAGAAAAAGAACACGATGAATGACCCTTTTACACCCTTCATGCCCAAGGCGCGTACACAGGTATAGGCAATGCCGGCACCCAAGCCGCCGAGCAGACCAATCAATGCAGGGAAGCATGCCAGATTAGAGGGGGTAGGCTTGATGACGAACAGCGTACCAATAAAAGCGGCAACCACACAAAGTCCCTGAAAGAGATTGATTCTTTCCTTTAAGATAAGGATGCCGAAAAGGATGGCGAAAAACGGAGACATCTTATTCAGCATGGACGCATCCGCGAGAACGAGATGATCGACCGCGTAGAAATTGCACAGGATGCCGACGGTACCGCAGAAGGAGCGGAGGAAAAGATATTTCTTGGAAGTTCCATCCAGCCTGATTGTGGGGCGTTCCTTCAGAAGGATAAACAGGGCGAAAAGCATTGCAACGAAATTACGGAAAAAGCTTTTCTGGACAGAGGGCAAATCTCCGGAAAGGTGGACGAATAAATTCATCAGCGCGAAGGAGAAGGAGGAAAGCAGGATACAGCAGACCCCTTTATTTTTTTGTGACATTTCAAGACTTCCTTTCTTTTGTATGCGTGGCTCAGGCTTGTGCGCGGCGTTTGCGTTCCTCTGCCTCTGCTTTGGAGAAGGGACAGCCGCAGTAATCCTGTCGATAAAGATGATATTCTGTGGATAATTCGCAGGAGCGACGATAGCCGTTTTTCTTTTTGAAATCGGAATAAAGATAGGGAACGCCGAAGGCATCGGAAATTTCCTTTCCCAATTCATTTAAGACCTGCGCGTTTTTGTGGGGACTGATGGAAAGGGTGGTGGTAAAATAAGAAAAGCCGCCTGCCTTAGCAGCTCTTGCCGCTTCCTCCAGACGCAGACGATAGCACTTGAAGCAGCGTTCGCCGCCCTCCGGTTCCGCTTCGTGTCCCTTTGCCAAGGAAAAGAAGCGCTCCGGCTCATATTTTCCGAGGAGGAAGGACACGCCGAGATCCATTTCCCGAATCAGCCGTTGCTGTTCCTCTGCGCGAAACTGAAATTCCGCCGCAGGGGAAATGTTGGGATTATAATAGAAGATGGTGATATCAAAATACTGTGCCAGATATTCCATGACATAGGAGGAGCAGGGTCCGCAGCAGCTATGCAGCAGCAGAGATGGGCGTTTGTCCTCTGCCTGTAGAGCCTTGAGGGTTTTCTCCAGCACGAGTTGGTAATTCTGTTTCAAGAAATCTCCTTCTTTCTGTAGAAAATCATATCATTCAGTTTAACAGGAAAAGGGGGAGAAGTAAAGGAAGGTTTGATTGTACTGAAAAAAGTGCAAAAATAATTCACAAAAATGCAAAAATTTGAAATGGAAAAACAAAAAATATCTTATGAAATTTCTGGAGAAAGTCATGTTTGTTTTAGTGAAATTGGAATTTCGACAGAAAATCAAGTGTCAAACATCACTGAAAAGAGGGAAAACGAGAGGGAAAACTGCCTGTAGAGGGGAGGGGATTTCTTCCCGAAGGGGGGGGGAGGGCGAGAAGGGGGAAAACCCCTGATTCCAAGGGGAAAGGCACAAAAAAAGGCTTGACAGGCGGCGCTAAGCGTGGTAAAATAATTTCCACATTAGCAGATACGCACATCAACCCATGTTGCTATTGAGTATAGCACAGGGGGAAACAAATTTCAACAGAAAGTTTTGAAATTGGCAGCTTTTACAGGCAAAATGCCCTGTAAAATGCGGAAAGAGATGTGGTTTTTGTTCAGATTATATAAAAACGGCGCACTTCGGTGTGAGTTTTGCAACGGTAGGAATAGAATTTTTTGAATAAAACAGGCTTTTGTCATGACTTCTGATCAAAGGAAGGGCAGGCAAAGGTCTTGCTTTGTTTGAGAAATTCTAAATTTTTGTGTAAAGGGATGCAGACGAACCGTTTTTATGGGTAAAAAAAGAAATGAAGAGACGAAACGGTCTCTTTGCTCCGCTTCACGGCGGCGATTTTGTCGGTGCAGTTTAGATTACGAGAGGTGACAAGATGGAAAAAAACAGAATTCGTGCGCTCCGTTCGGGCGACACAACCAGAATCAGTTATTCCAAAATCAACGAAGTTCTGGAAATGCCGAACCTGATTGAGGTGCAGAAGAACAGCTATCAGTGGTTTTTGGACGAAGGTCTGAAGGAAGTATTTGAGGATATCTCCCCCATTACAGACTTCAGCGGCAATCTGATACTGGAATTTATTGATTTTTCTTTGGATTCCGAACCCAAATACTCTATTGAAGAATGCAGAGAAAGAGACGCGACCTATGCCGCTTCCCTGCGTGTGAAGGCAAGACTCTACAATAGAGAACTGGATGAATTGAAAGAACAGGAAATCTTTATGGGTGATTTTCCTCTGATGACAGAAACAGGTACCTTCATCATCAATGGTGCGGAACGTGTTATTGTCAGCCAGCTGGTTCGTTCTCCCGGTATCTATTACGCATCTGAATTTGATAAGGTCGGCAAGAAGCTGCTTTCCTCCACAGTCATCCCCAACAGAGGTGCTTGGCTGGAATATGAAACAGATTCCAACGACGTATTTTATGTAAGAGTTGACAGAACCAGAAAGGTGCCTGTATCTGTTCTGATTCGTGCGATGGGCGTTGGTTCCGACGCGGAAATCATTGAATTGTTTGGCGAAGAGCCTAAGATTCTGGCAACACTGGAAAAGGACGTTGCAAAATCCTATGAAGAAGGTCTGATTGAGATTTATAAAAAGCTGCGTCCCGGCGAGCCCCCTACAGTAGAAAGCTCCGCTTCTCTGCTGAATGGCATGCTCTTTGATCCCAAGAGATATGACTTGGCGAAGGTTGGTCGTTATAAATTCAACAAAAAGCTGGCGCTGAGAAACCGTATTCGTGATGCAGTTCTGGCAGAAAACGTGGTTGACCCCATGACAGGCGAGGTTATCGCAGAGGAGGGCGCAGTTCTGACACTGGAGCTGTGCGACCGGATTCAGGACAGCGGTGCAGGCTATCTGTATATCATGGCGGAAGAAAAGAAGGTAAAAATCCTGAGCAACCAGACCGTTAAGATTGACGGCTATCTGGAGGAGTTCGGGCTGACGGCAGAGGAATTCGGCATCAAGGAAAGAGTTTACTATCCCATGCTGGCGAAGCTGCTGGAGGAAAACGCAACCGCAGAGGAAATGAAGGCGGCAATCAAGGAAAACATCCACGAGCTGCTGCCCAAGCATATTACATTGGAGGATATTTTTGCATCCATTAACTATGTGATCCATCTGGATTACGGCTACGGCAATGTGGACGATATCGACCATCTGGGCAACAGACGTATCCGTTCCGTTGGCGAGCTGCTGCAGAACCAGTTCCGCATCGGTCTGTCTAGAATGGAACGTGTGGTGCGCGAAAGAATGACAACACAGGATCTGGCTGTGGTAACACCACAGGCACTGATTAACGTGCGCCCTGTTACAGCGGCAATCAAGGAATTCTTCGGCAGCTCCCAGCTGTCTCAGTTCATGGACCAGAATAACCCTCTGTCCGAGCTGACACACAAGAGAAGACTTTCCGCACTGGGCCCCGGCGGTCTGTCCAGAGACAGAGCCGGCTTCGAGGTGCGTGACGTTCACCATTCTCATTACGGCAGAATGTGCCCCATTGAGACACCAGAAGGCCCGAACATCGGTCTGATCAATACACTGGCAACCTTCGCACGCATCAATGAATACGGCTTCATTGAGGCACCCTACAGAAAGGTTGACCAGAGCGGTGAGGAGCCCGTTGTTACAGATGAATTCATCTATGTGACTGCGGACGAGGAAGAAATCTACAACGTAGCACAGGCGAATGAGCCTCTGGATGAGGAAGGTCATTTTGTGCATAAGAAGGTTTCCGGTAGACGCAAAGAGGAAATCATCGAGGTAGACAGAAAGCAGGTACAGCTGATGGACGTATCCCCTAAGCAGATGGTATCCGTTGCGACTGCATTGATTCCCTTCCTGGAAAACGATGACGCGAACCGTGCGCTGATGGGCTCCAACATGCAGCGTCAGGCAGTACCTCTGCTGGTAACAGATTCCCCTGTTGTCGGCACAGGTATGGAATATAAGACTGCGAAGGACTCCGGTATCTGCATTATTGCGAAGAACCCCGGCATTGTAGAAAGAGTTTCCGCAGATGAAATTGTAATCAGAAATGATAACTCCCAGAGAGATGTATATAAGCTGATCAAATATCAGAGATCTAACCAGAGCACTTGTCTGAACCAGAAGCCTATTGTAGACCTGGGACAGAGGGTAGGGGCAGACCAGATTATCGCAGACGGTGCTTCCACCTGCAAGGGCGAACTGGCACTGGGTAAGAACCCTCTGATCGGCTTCATGACATGGGAAGGCTACAACTACGAGGATGCCGTTCTGCTGAGCGAAAAGCTGGTACAGGAGGACGTTTATACCTCCGTTCATATCAGTGAATTTGAAGCAGACGCAAGAGATACAAAGCTTGGGCCTGAAGAAATCACAAGAGACATTCCCAACGTGGGCGAGGATGCGCTGAAGGATCTGGATGACAGAGGTATTATCCGCATCGGTGCTGAGGTACGCCCCAATGATATTCTGGTTGGTAAGGTAACACCGAAGGGGGAAACAGAGCTGACCGCAGAGGAAAGACTGCTGCGTGCCATCTTCGGCGAAAAGGCGAGAGAGGTAAGAGATACCTCCCTGCGTGTACCTCACGGCGAAACAGGTATCATTGTAGACGTAAAGGTATTCACAAGAGAAAACGGCGATGATGTAGGTCCCGGCGTAAACCAGCTGGTTCGTGTTTATATTGCACAGAAACGTAAAATCTCCGTTGGTGACAAGATGGCGGGCCGTCACGGTAACAAGGGTGTTGTTTCCCGTGTACTGCCTGTAGAGGATATGCCCTTCCTGCCGAACGGCCGTCCTCTGGATATCGTGCTGAATCCTCTGGGTATTCCTTCCCGTATGAATATCGGGCAGGTATTGGAAACCCACCTGTCCCTGGCGGCAAAGGCACTGGGCTGGAAAATCAGCACACCTGTATTCGATGGTGCAAACGAAATCGACATCATGGATACACTGGAAATGGCAAACGATTATGTCAACACAAGCTGGGAGGAATTCTCTGAAAAATGGAAGCCTCTGCTGAATGGTGACATTTATGATGAACTGTATGCAAACAGAGACCACAGAGAAGAATGGAAGGGCGTTGCACTCGGCAGAGACGGTAAGGTTCAGCTGAGAGACGGCCGCAGCGGCGAGCCCTTCGACAACCGCGTAACCATTGGCTTCATGCACTACTTGAAGCTGCACCATCTGGTAGACGAAAAGATTCACGCACGTTCCACAGGCCCTTACTCTCTGGTTACCCAGCAGCCCTTGGGCGGTAAAGCACAGTTCGGCGGTCAGCGTTTCGGTGAAATGGAGGTTTGGGCACTGGAGGCATACGGCGCAGCCTATACCCTGCAGGAAATTCTGACAGTAAAATCCGACGATATCGTTGGTCGTGTAAAAACATACGAAGCAATTGTAAAGGGTGAAAATATCCCTGAACCCGGCGTTCCCGAATCCTTTAAGGTTCTGCTGAAGGAGCTGCAGTCTCTGGCACTGGATATTCGCGTGCTGCGTGAGGATCAGACAGAGGTTGAAATTAAGGAATGTATCGAAGATGTGGATGATCTGAATGTAAACATCGACGGCTACGAAGAGGATGAATACCGTCAGCCTCGTAGCATGACAGCAGAGGAAGAACTGATGAGAGAATTCCTCTTTGACGATGAAACCGGCGTGGAGGCGGACAACAGCGACCTGCTTTCCGATGATTACTCCGGCGATTCCGCTGACGATTTCGATTACGAGGATGAAGAATAAGAAAGGAGAACAAACCCATGAGCACACAGAATACAGATCAGGGAATCGTGTTTGATTCCATCAAGATTGGTTTGGCATCTCCCGAAAAAATCCATGAATGGTCCAGAGGTGAAGTCAAAAAACCTGAAACCATTAACTATAGAACACTGAAACCTGAAAAGGACGGTCTGTTCTGCGAAAGAATTTTCGGGCCCACAAAAGACTGGGAATGTCATTGTGGTAAATATAAAAGAATCCGTTACAAAGGCGTTGTCTGCGACCGCTGCGGCGTTGAGGTAACAAAAGCAAAGGTAAGACGTGAGAGAATGGGACATATTGAGCTGGCCGCTCCCGTTTCCCATATCTGGTATTTCAAGGGGATTCCCTCCAGAATGGGTCTGATCCTTTCCATGAGCCCCAGAGCATTGGAAAAGGTTCTGTACTTTGCATCCTACATTGTACTGGATGCAGGGGATACAGAATTGCAGTACAAACAGCTTCTGACAGAAAGAGAATACAGAGAGGCTTATGATAAATACGGCAATACCTTTGAGGCGGCAATGGGCGCAGAAGCGATTAAGAAGCTTTTGCAGGACATTGATCTGGAAAAGGAATCCGTAGAGCTGAAGGCACAGCTGCAGGACACCACAGGGCAGAAGCGCGTGCGTATTATCAAGAAGCTGGAGGTAATCGAAAGCTTCCGTCTTTCCGGCAATAAGCCCGAATGGATGATTCTGGATGCGATTCCGGTAATTCCGCCCGAAATTCGTCCTATGGTACAGCTGGACGGCGGCCGTTTCGCAACAAGCGACCTGAATGACCTGTACAGAAGGGTCATCAACAGAAACAACCGTCTGAAAAGACTGCTGGATCTGGGCGCACCCGATATTATTGTAAGAAACGAAAAGAGAATGCTGCAGGAAGCAGTTGACGCACTGATTGATAATGGTCGCCGCGGTCGTCCCGTAACGGGCCCCGGCAACCGTGCGCTGAAATCCCTTTCCGATATGCTGAAGGGCAAACAGGGCCGTTTCCGTCAGAACCTGCTGGGCAAACGTGTTGACTACTCCGGCCGTTCCGTTATCGTTGTAGGTCCCGAATTGAAAATCTATCAGTGCGGTCTGCCGAAGGAAATGGCAATCGAGCTGTTTAAGCCCTTTGTAATGAAGAAGCTGGTAGAGGATGGCTTGGCTCACAACATCAAATCCGCTAAGAGAATGGTAGAAAGATTGCAGACAGAGGTTTGGGATATTCTGGAGGAGGTTATCAGAGAGCATCCCGTTATGCTGAACCGTGCGCCGACACTGCACAGACTGGGGATTCAGGCATTTGAACCCGTTCTGGTAGAAGGCCGTGCGATTAAGCTGCATCCTCTGGTATGTACCGCATTTAACGCCGACTTCGATGGTGACCAGATGGCGGTTCACGTTCCTCTGAGCGTAGAAGCACAGGCAGAATGCAGATTCCTGCTGCTTTCTCCCAACAACCTGCTGAAGCCCTCCGATGGTGCACCTGTAACCGTACCCTCTCAGGATATGATTCTGGGTATGTATTATCTGACTCTGGAAAGAGACGATCTGAACCAGAGATACACAGAGGATATTCTGGATGCGGAAGGCAATGTAATCAAAAAAGCAGGCGATCTGATGATTCGCCCCTTCAAGGATGAAAAGGAAGCAATACTGGCATACGATAACCACGAGGTAAGCCTGCAGGAAATCATCCGAGTAAGAAGAACGCTGGAATTTGACGGCGTACCCGAAACAAGAATGGTACAGACAACCGTTGGCCGTATTATCTTTAACGAGGCAATTCCTCAGAATCTGGGCTACGTTGATAGAACAAACGAGGAAACAAAATTCGATTACGAAATCAGCTTCCTGGTAGATAAGAAGGCAATCGGTAAGGTTATCAATAAGTGCATCAACCGCTGCGGTGCAACAGAAACAGCATCCGTACTGGATAAAATCAAATCTCTGGGTTACAAATTCTCCACAAGAGCGGCAATGACCGTATCCGTTTCTGATATGGAAATTCCTAAGGAAAAGGCAGAATATCTGGAGGAAGCAGAATCCAAGGTTGATATGATTACAAAGAAATTCAGACGTGGTCTGATGACGGACGAAGAACGTCACCAGAAGGTTATCGAGGCATGGAACATTGCCGATGATAAGATTACGGCAGCACTGCTGGCAGGTCTGGGGAAATATAACAACATTTATATGATGGCGAACTCCGGTGCCCGTGGTTCCAACAGACAGATCAAACAGCTGGCAGGTATGCGTGGTCTGATGGCATCCCCTAACGGCGGTATCATCGAGCTGCCCATCAAGGCAAACTTCCGTGAAGGTCTGTCCGTACTGGAATACTTCATTTCCGCACACGGTGCGCGTAAAGGTCTGACCGATACTGCGCTGAAGACAGCCGACTCCGGTTATCTGACACGTAGACTGGTAGACGTATCTCAGGATATTATTGTAAGAGAATGGGATTGCTGCGACGGCAGAAATATTGAAACACCTTGCATGGAAATTTCTGCATTCATGGACGGCAACGAAGTCATTGAAGGCTTGCAGGATCGTATCCGCGGCAGATGGTCTGCTTACGATATCATCCATCCCGAAACAGGCGAAATCATTGTTCCTGCGGATACTATGATTACCGTAGATCAGGCGGAGGCAGTGGAAAAAGCCGGCATTAAGAAGGTTTGGATCAGAACCGTTCTGACCTGCCGTTCCGAGGTTGGTATCTGTGCGAAGTGCTACGGCGCAAACATGGCATCCGGCAGATATGTACGCATTGGCGAATCTGTAGGTATCATCGCGGCACAGTCCATCGGTGAACCCGGTACACAGCTGACCATGCGTACGTTCCATACAGGCGGTATCGCAGGTAACGATATCACACAGGGTCTTCCCCGTGTCGAGGAATTGTTTGAAGCAAGAAAGCCTAAGGGTCTGGCTATCATTGCGGAATTCGGCGGACGCGTGACACTGAACGATACAAAGAAAAAGCGTGAGGTTATCATCACAAACCCCGAAACAGGAGAAACAAAGGATTATCTGATTCCTTACGGCTCCAGAATCAAGGTTTATGACGGTGATTTAATCGAAGCCGGTGACGAAATCACCGAAGGTAGCGTAAACCCTCACGATATTCTGAAAATCAAGGGTCTGAGAGGCGTGCAGGACTACATGATTCAGGAGGTACAGAGAGTTTACCGCCTGCAGGGTGTAGAAATCAGCGATAAGCATATCGAGGTTATTGTACGTCAGATGCTGAAGCGAGTAAAAATCGAGGAAAACGGGGATACAGAATTCCTGCCCGGCTCTCTGGTTGACTGGCTGACCTTTGAAAATACAAACGCTGCACTGGAAGCAGAGGGCAAAGAGCCTGCAAAGGGTACGAGAGTGCTTCTTGGTATCACAAAGGCTTCCCTGGCAACAGATTCCTTCCTGTCTGCCGCATCCTTCCAGGAAACAACCCGCGTGCTGACAGAAGCAGCAATCAAGGGTAAGATTGATCCGCTGATCGGTCTGAAGGAAAACGTTATCATCGGTAAGCTGATTCCTGCTGGTACGGGTATGACGAGATACAGAAATATTGAAATCGTTCCCGAAGGCGCTGAGGAAGAAACAGAAGCACCTGCGGAGGAAACCGTATATATTGATGAAGACGAAATGGTTTAAGAAAAAGAGGGGTACTGCGAAGCAGTACCCTTTTTGTATGGAAAGAGATGAAATAGGAAATAACGCTTTGGGTACAAGGGGAAATATGATAAAATAAGGATAAGAAAACAGTTCTTTTATGAAAAGCGATAAGGAGGAGGAGCGTATGGATTGGTACTTGGATTTATGGACGAAACAGCCGATGAAAGCATCCGTTCTTATGGAGATTCTGCTCCTGCTTATTGTGGCAGGGATTCTGACCTGCTTTATTCTGATACGCTGGCGCAGGAAATGCAAAGAAGAAAAAGACAAAGAAAAGGCGCTGGATGAGGTGCTGACGGAGCTTGTGGATGAACCGGTGCAGAGCCTGACGGAGCTGCGGGACAACATCAGAAAGGATTTTCGGAAATAAGGCACGCTTTCTGTGAATAACAGGGGGCTTTTTCTTTGTCCAAATGCGTTTACAAAGGCAGAGGGTGCGGAAATGGGAAAAAGTGCGGAAAAAAGCTGAATTTCCAAAGAAAATCCTTGACTTTTGTTGTTGGCGATGATAAAATTTTCTAGTGTCCGATTTTAGGGGCTTTTCTAAGCGAGTCCGTAAAACGGAAACAAAATCAGAATTATTGCAATTTAGCAGATGTATTATTTTTATAAGGAGGTGCAGTTAATGCCTACGTTTAACCAGTTAGTAAGAAAAGGCAGAAAAACTGTTGAGAAAAAATCTACAGCACCCGCTCTGCAGAAAGGTTTGAACTCCCTGCAGAAGAAAGCTACAGACGTATCTTCTCCCCAGAAGAGAGGCGTATGTACAGCGGTAAAAACTTCCACACCTAAGAAGCCTAACTCTGCGCTGAGAAAGATTGCCAGAGTTCGTCTGTCCAACGGTATCGAAGTTACAGCATATATCCCCGGTGAAGGCCACAACCTGCAGGAACACTCCGTTGTTCTGATCAGAGGCGGCAGAGTAAAAGACCTTCCCGGTGTACGTTACCACATTGTCAGAGGTACACTGGATACAGCCGGCGTTGCAAACAGAATGCAGGCTCGTTCCAAATACGGCGCAAAGCGTCCTAAAGCTGCTAAGAAGTAATTTTTTAAAATTTCTTAGAGGAACAATTTCAGACAAAGACAAATCTATTAGTAGAAATGCCTTATATCAATCAATACAATCTGCGATTGCTTAGACGAGATATACGTTGAAAGAGGATAAGGCATGAAAACACGAGGGAAGCATCCCCGTGAAGTACCGAGAATAGCATTTATTCATCAAGGAGGGAAGAATCGTGCCTAGAAAAGGACATGTAGCAAAAAGAGAGGTCTTGGCCGATCCTATTTACAACAGCAAGCTGGTGACAAAGCTCATCAACAGCATCATGCTGGACGGTAAAAAAGGTGTAGCGGAAAAGATCGTTTACGGTGCATTCGATAAAGTAGCAGAAAAAACAGGTAGAGAAGCTCTGGAAGTTTTCGAAGAAGCTCTGGGCAACATCATGCCTGTACTGGAGGTTAAGGCTCGCCGTGTCGGCGGTGCAACCTACCAGGTACCCATGGAAATCAGACCTGAAAGAAGACAGACACTGGGTCTGAGATGGATCACACTGTATTCCAGAAAACGCGGCGAAAAGACAATGGTTGACCGTCTGGCAGGCGAAATTCTGGACGCACTGAACAATGCAGGCGGCGCTTGCAAGAGAAAAGACGAAATGCACAAGATGGCAGAAGCAAACAAAGCTTTCTCCCACTTCAAATGGTAAGAATTACCGTTTTTGTGAGGCTTTGCCTTACAGAAGGCTGCCGCAGAGCAGTTGGTTTTTAGAGAAAAACGAATGGAATTTGGGAAATATGGAAAGGCTATTTCATAGTCTTTCCATAAACCTGATTATGATTACAAAAAGGAGGATCCCACAGTGGCAAACAGAGAATACCCTCTGGAAAGAACCAGAAACATTGGTATTATGGCGCACATTGACGCGGGTAAGACAACTCTGACAGAACGTATTCTGTTCTATACAGGCCGTAACTACAAAATCGGCGACACACACGAAGGTACAGCAACAATGGACTGGATGGAGCAGGAGCAGGAAAGAGGTATTACTATCACATCCGCTGCGACAACATGTCATTGGAACGACAACAGAATCAACATCATCGACACACCCGGACACGTTGACTTCACAGTTGAAGTAGAACGTTCTCTGCGTGTACTGGATGGCGCTGTTTGCGTACTGGACGCAAAGGGCGGTGTTGAACCTCAGACAGAAACAGTTTGGAGACAGGCTGATAACTATAATGTACCCCGTATGATTTTCGTAAACAAAATGGATATCATGGGTGCAGACTTCTTCGGTTCTATGAAATCCATCGTAGACAGACTGGGCTGCCATCCCGTAGCTGTAACTCTGCCTATCGGTGCAGAAAGCGATTTCAAGGGCATCATCGACCTGATGAAGATGAAAGCTTACTTCTATGAAAACGCAACAGGTACAGAAGTAGACGAGGAAGAAATTCCCGCGGAATATGTAGAACAGGCTGAAGAATACAGACAGATCATGATCGAAGCAATCGCTGAAACAGATGATGTGCTGATGGAAAAATTCTTTGCTGAAGAAGAAATCACAGAAGCAGAACTGAAAACAGCACTGCGTAAGGCATGTATCGCCTGCGAACTGATGCCCGTAATGTGTGGTTCCGCATACAGAAACAAAGGCGTTCAGAAGCTGCTGGACGGCGTTGTTGAATATATGCCCGCACCTACAGACATTCCCGCAATCAAGGGTATTGACCCTGCAACAGGCGAAGAAACAGAAAGACACGCATCCGACGAAGAGCCCTTCTCTGCTCTGGTATTCAAAGTAATGAATGACCCCTTCGTTGGTAAGCTGGCATTCTTCCGTGTGTACTCCGGTACACTGGATTCCGGCACATACGTTTACAACTCTACAAAGGGTGGCAAGAAGGAACGTGTTGGCCGTATCCTGCAGATGCACGCAAACCACAGAGAAGAAATCGACAGAGTTTACTCCGGTGATATTGCGGCAGCAGTAGGCTTCAAGATTTCCACAACAGGTGACACAATCTGTAACGAAGATCACGAAGTTATTCTGGAATCCATGGTATTCCCCGAACCCGTTATCTCCGTTGCAATCGAACCCAAGACAAAAGCAGGCCGTGACAAAATGGGCATCGCTCTGGCAAAGCTGGCAGAAGAAGATCCCACATTCAAGACCTACACAGACCAGGAGACAGGCGACACAATCATCTCCGGTATGGGTGAGCTGCATCTGGAAATCATCGTTGACCGTCTGCTGAGAGAATTCAAGGTAGAAGCAAACGTAGGCGCACCTCAGGTTGCTTACAAGGAAACATTCCGTAAGGCAGTTGACGTAGAAGGTAAATTCGTACGTCAGTCCGGTGGTCGCGGTCAGTATGGTCACTGTAAAGTACGTTTCTATCCTATTCCCACAGATGCGGAAAACAACTACGAATTCGTAAATGCGACAGTCGGCGGTTCTATTCCTAAGGAATACATCCCCGCTATCGATAAAGGTATCCAGCAGGCTATGCAGAGCGGTATCCTGGGCGGCTATCCCGTACTGGGCGTTAAGGCTGAAGTTTACGATGGTTCCTACCATGACGTTGACTCCTCCGAATCCGCTTACCAGATTGCCGGTTCCATGGCTTTCAAGGAAGCTATGAGAAAGGGTGACGCAGTTCTGCTTGAACCCATCATGAAGGTAACTGTAACAGTGCCTGAGGATTACATGGGTGACGTTATCGGCGATATCAACTCCAGACGTGGTCGTATCGAAGGTATGGAAGCAAGAAGCAACGCACAGGTAATTCACTCCTTCGTTCCTCTGGCTGAAATGTTCGGTTATTCCACAGACCTGCGTTCCAGAACACAGGGTCGTGGTAACTATGTAATGGAAGTTGACCATTACGAACCCTGCCCCAAATCTGTTCAGGAAAAAGTACTGGAAGGCAGAAAGTAATTTTTCGACGGAAAAACAGAAATGAAATGCCAAAAATACTGCGTTTAATTGGATTTTTGGTATTGCAAAAAGATAAGAATTCTAATATAATTAGAGTTGATGGACGCGCTGTATTTTAAAGTGTGTCAAACTCATAAATTAAGATTCCACAATTTTACAAGGAGGATATTTTAAAATGGCAAAGGCAAAATTTGAAAGAACCAAACCTCATATGAATATTGGTACTATCGGTCACGTTGACCATGGTAAAACAACTCTGACTGCAGCAATCACAAAGACACTGCACGAAAGATACAAGATCGGTGAAGCTGTAGCTTTCGAAAACATCGACAAGGCTCCCGAAGAAAGAGAACGTGGTATCACAATTTCCACAGCTCACGTTGAATACGAAACACCCAACAGACACTACGCTCACGTTGACTGCCCCGGCCATGCTGACTATGTTAAAAACATGATCACAGGTGCTGCTCAGATGGATGGTGCTATCCTGGTAGTAGCTGCAACAGACGGTCCTATGGCTCAGACAAGAGAACACATCCTGCTGTCCAGACAGGTAGGCGTTCCTTACATTGTTGTATTCATGAACAAATGCGACATGGTTGAAGACGAAGAACTGCTGGATCTGGTTGAAATGGAAATCAGAGAACTGCTGAACGAATATGAATTCCCCGGTGATGATATTCCCATCATCAGAGGTTCCGCATTCCAGGCTCTGCAGGATCCCAACGGTCCTTGGGGCGACAAGATTCTGGAACTGTTCGAAGCTATCGAAAATTACATTCCTACACCCGAACGTGCAACAGACAAACCTTTCCTGATGCCCGTCGAAGACGTATTCTCCATCACAGGTCGTGGTACAGTAGCTACAGGTAGAGTAGAATCCGGCGTAGTTAAAGTACAGGATGAAGTTGAAATCGTTGGTCTGACAGACGAAATCAGAAAAGTAGTTGTAACAGGCGTTGAAATGTTCCGTAAGCTGCTGGATCAGGCTGAAGCTGGTGACAACATCGGTGTTCTGCTGAGAGGCGTTCAGAGAAATGAAATCGAAAGAGGTCAGGTTCTGGCTAAACCCGGTTCCATCACACCTCATACAAAATTCAAAGCTCAGGTTTACGTTCTGTCCAAAGAAGAAGGTGGCCGTCATACTCCTTTCTTCAACAACTACAGACCTCAGTTCTACTTCAGAACAACAGACGTAACAGGCGTTATCAGCCTGCCCGAAGGTACAGAAATGTGCATGCCTGGCGACAACGTTGAAATGACAATCGAACTGATCACACCCGTAGCTATGGCTCAGGGTCTGAGATTCGCTATCCGTGAAGGTGGTAGAACAGTAGGCGCTGGTTCCGTAGTAGAAATCATTGAGTAATTTCGACGAAATCAGAATATTGATTCATCAAGAGAGTATCCGTAAGGATGCTCTCTTTTTTATATTATGTTTATGCGGAAAAATGGTTGATATGAGAGAGACAGCAGAAGCTCTGTTTACGAACTTCGCGGAAAGAGATTCTTTTTGCGAAAAATTATCTCATAGAGAATGAAAACGTGAAAAAGGAAGGTGCGAACTTCCAAAAGGAGACATAAAACAGAAAAAGAAGCAGTTTTTATTGTGTAATATTACGAGTAGATGTCTGACAATTAAAACGTAGAGAAAATAGTTTTCATGCGAAATATATTGACAGAGAAAAGACAATGGTGTAAAGTAGAGATAGGCAAAAAAACGGAGAAATACGCACAAACAGCGTCAGAATCCCTTTTTGAAAAGAGATATATTGTATACAAAATTACACTGTATGCCGCAGGAGCTGGCGGCGAAGGAGATTGCTCTTTCACAAAAAGGCAAACAGACGAAATGTGGGAAGAATTTCCTGTGGGAATAGCGATCCGGCAGGAGATTTTCGGTCTGTTTTTTTGTAGGTTTTTTTCCATTCGCCGACAGTGGAAAATATGTCGGTATTACCAACAAACGCAGCCGTTTTTTATGTAATATTTATCGACAAAGATGTTGACAAATTTTAAACAAAAATGGTATATTCATTGTGGAGGCATTATAGCTTCTTATTGAAATGCGTAAGTAGAAATGAGAAGCTGATAAACTGCGTCCATACGGCAGCGTCGTAAGGAAGTAGGTTGTTTTTTAATGAAATACCACGATGTGGCCTCATCGCGGATGTTTCAAAATTTTTAAAAAATAGGAGGAATATTAGAATGGATTTCAAATTAACAAAAACTCAGATGCTTCAGCAAGAGTTGTTCAGAAAATTTGCTGAAACAGAAATTAAACCAATCGCTAAAGACATGGACGAAGCAGAAGATTACGATAGAGAACTGCTTCAGAAACTGCAGAAAATCGGTGCTTTTGGTATTCCTTACAGCAGAGAATACGGCGGCCAGGGTGCAGACGTTCTGACATACACACTGTGCATGGAAGAAATGTCTAAAGTAGATGCTTCCACAGGTATTACACTGTCCGTACATACATCTCTTTGCTGCCCTTGCATCAATGAGTTTGGTACAGAAGAACAGAAACAGAAATATCTGAGACCTCTGGTTGATGGTTCCAAAATCGGCTGCTTCGGTCTGACAGAGCCCGGCGCTGGTACAGATGCTGCAGGCGTTAAGACAACAGCTGACAAGACAGAAGACGGCAAGTACTATGTTCTGAACGGTACAAAGATGTTCACAACAAACTCCGGTTTCGCTGATACATTCATCGTATTCGCTCTGACAGATAAATCCAAAGGCCCTAAAGGTATGTCTGCTTTCATCGTAGAAAGAGAATTTGAAGGTCTGTCCGTTGGTCCCAACATCGAACGTATGGGTATCAGAGCAGCATCCAACTGCGAAGTTATTTATGAAAACGTTAAGGTTCCCGCTGAAAACCTGCTGGGCAAAGAAGGCCAGGGCTACAAGATCGCTATGACAGCACTGGGCGGCGGTCGTATCGGTATCGGTGCTCAGTCCGTAGGTATCGCTCAGGGCGCTATTGACGAAACACTGAAATATGTTAAGGAAAGAAAACAGGGTGGCAAACCCATCGGCAAATACCAGAACACACAGTTCAAACTGGCTGAAATGCAGACAAAGACAGATGCTGCTAGACTGATGGTATGGAGAGCAGCTACAGAAAAGGATCTGCATGGCAACTACGCTCCTTACGCTGCAATGTGCAAAATGTTTGCTTCCGAAACTGCAAACGAAGTAACAAGAATGGCTGTACAGCTGTTCGGTGGCTACGGTTACTGCCGTGAGTACCCCGTAGAAAGAGCTATGAGAGACGCTAAGATTACAGAAATCTACGAAGGTACAAACGAAGCTATGAGAATGATCGTTGCTGGCTCCATGAAGGTTTGATTTGAGAGTTAAGAGTTCATTTTGAAAAAGCTTATTACTAAAATTTGGAAGGAGAACAAACTATAATGAAAATCGTTGTATGTATTAAACAGGTACCCGATACAGTAGAAGTTAAAATCGATCCTAAGACAGGCACACTGATCCGTGATGGTGTTCCTTCTATTATCAACCACGATGACAAAACAGGTATCGAAGCAGCTCTGCAGCTGAAAGAACAGCTGGGCGGCACAGTAACAGTTGTTTCCATGGGCCCCCCTCAGGCAGACGTTGCTCTGAGAGAAGCACTGGCTATGGGTTGTGACGAAGCATATCTGGTATCTGCTAGAGAATTTGGTGGTTCCGATACATATGCTACATCCGGCATCATCGCAGCAGCTCTGAAGAAAATCGGCTATGATCTGATCATCACAGGTCGTCAGGCTATCGACGGTGACACAGCTCAGGTTGGTCCCCAGATTGCTGAAAAACTGCACCTGCCTCAGGTTTCCTACGTTGAAGAAGTTGTTGAAGCAGCAGCTGACCACGTAGTAGTTAAGAGACAGTTCGAAGATGGTTACCACATCATCAAAATCAAAACTCCTTGCCTGCTGACAGCAATCGCTGAACTGGCTACACCCAGATACATGTCCGTAAGAGGTATCGTTGAAGCTTATGAAAAAGAAATCAAAGTAATGGGCTTCGAAGATCTGAAAGATGGTCTGGAACTGGATATGATCGGTCTGAAGGGTTCCCCCACAAACGTATATCAGTCCTTCACTAAAGAAGTTAAAGGCGCTGGTACAATTCTGGAAGGTCTGTCTGCAGACGAAGCTGTTAAAGCTATCATGGACAAACTGGAAGCTAAGTTCATCATCTAATTTATTTAGACGAAGAATCGGATACTAAATTTAGAAATATAAGGAGGAAACCCTACAATGAGTAAAGGTATTTTCGTAGTAATGGAACAGAGATACGGCAAGGTTCAGAACGTAGGTCTGGAACTTGTTGGTGAAGCTACAAGACTGAAAGAAGATCTGAAGGATGACGTAGTAGCAGTACTGCTGGGTCATGATATCAAAGGCGAAGTTGACAAAATCTTCCACTATGGTGCTGACAAGGTTGTCCTGGTTGACGATCCCATGCTGAAGGACTATGTAACAGAACCTTACACAAAGGCTGTTTGCGAAGTTATCAAAGCATTTGATCCCGAAATCATGCTGTTCGGTGCTTCTTCCATCGGTCGTGACGTTGCTCCCCGTGTAGCATCTCGTGTAAAAACAGGTCTGGTTGCAGATACAACAGGTCTGAGAATGGCTAAGACACAGGAAGAACTGGACAAGGAAGCAGCAATGGGTAACGCAACACCCGAAAGAGCTCTGCTGATGACTCGTCCCGCATTCGGTGGTAACATCATGGCAACACTGATGTGCCCCAGAACAAAACCTCAGATGGCAACTGTACGTCCCGGCGTTATGAAAATGATCGCAAAGGACGAAACAAGAAAAGGCGAACTGGTTGAATTCAAGGTAGATTTCACAGCAGCAGACATGAACGTTGAAATCGTTGAAGCTGTTAAATCCGACAAGAAATCCGTTGACCTGACAGAAGCAAAACTGATTGTTTCCGGTGGTCGTGGTGTTGGTTCCGCAGAAGGCTTTGATGTAATCAGAGATATGGCTGATGCACTGGGCGCAGAAGTTGGTTCTTCCAGAGCATGTGTAGACGCTGGCTGGATTGAAAAAGACAGACAGGTTGGTCAGACAGGTAAGACAGTACGTCCCGACCTGTACATGGCATGCGGTATTTCCGGTGCTATCCAGCACGTTGCAGGTATGGAAAACTCTGAACTGATCATCGCTATCAACAAGAACGAATCCGCTCCTATTTTCGAAGTAGCTGACCTGGGTATCGTTGGCGATCTGAAGCAGATCCTGCCTAAACTGGCTGACGCTGTAAGAAAATACAAAGCAGCAAAAGCAAACAGCTAATTAAAACCGATTGGTTTTGAAATAAGCGAATGAAGACTCTCCCTTATGGGAGAGTCTTTTTTTGTCAGAAAATAGCAAAAATAGACAAGAATAGTCGGATATGCTATACTTAACATAATGAAAAAGGAGGCGGAAAGATGGAATTAAATAAAGTGATTGACTTGGAGGCGCTGACTGCATCAGGGTTTCCTGAAGGATTGATTGAACAGGCAAGCGGATTTATGGAATTGATGATGCAATACAGATGTGCATTGATGGAAGTGGAGACGAAGCTGAATGTGTTGAATGCTGAATTTACCATGAAAAATAACCGCAATCCTTTTGAATCGATTAAGAGCAGAATCAAAACACCGAAAAGTATTCTTGAAAAGCTGCGAAGAAAGGGCTTTGAAATCAGCGTGAAGGGGATTGAGGAAAACCTTGCGGATGTGGCAGGGATTCGTGTGATTTGCTCCTTTCCGGATGATATTTATGCGACAGCGAAGATGCTGACGGATCAGGATGATATTCGCGTGATTCAGGTGAAGGATTATATCATAAACCCGAAGCCGAACGGCTACAGAAGTCTGCATCTGATTTTGGAGGTTCCGATTTTCTTATCGAACGAAAAGAAGAATATGAAGGTAGAGGTGCAGTTTCGCACGATTGCGATGGATTTCTGGGCAAGTTTGGAGCATAAGCTGAAATATAAGAAAAATATCGAAAATGCAGAGGAAATTTCCAAGGAATTGCAGAGATGTGCGGAGGCGAGCAGTCAACTGGACTTGCGGATGCAGGCATTGAGAGATCGAATTGAGGCGGAACGCGAATGAGCAAGGATGGAAAAAAGCCATTAGGCGATAGCAGTGTTTTTCAGAAGGGGCGCAAGGGCGCGATGCGTGTGATTTACGGACGAACGGCGATTATTGCGGTTTCGTTTCTGGCGCAGATTATTCTAATAGGCGGCGTAGTGAATTTCTTCCGTCCGTATATACCGATGTTTTTCGGCGGCTATATGGTGCTTGGACTCGGCATTGTGCTTTTGATTCTGAATAAGGAAACGACACCGGAAACAAAGCTGATGTGGACGGTCATCACGATGCTGCTGCCTCTGGTTGGCGCGGCGTTATATGTATATGTGGAAACGCAGCCGGGGTATCGGCTGTTGGCGAAACGCTTGAATGATATTTATAAGCAGACGGAAGCATTTGTGCAGCAGGATGAGGCGGTTCTGGATGCCTTGGAGCAGAAAGACATCGGGACGGCGCAGCTGGCGAGATATGTGCATAAAAACGGTAATTTTGCAACCTATCAGAATACAGAGGTGACATTTTTTCCGCTTGGTGAGGATAAATTTGCGGCAATGCTGACGGAGCTAGAGCGGGCGGAGCAGTTCATTTTTATGGAATATTTCATCCTGAAGGAAGGCTATATGTGGGAGAAAATTCTGGAGATTCTGGAACGGAAGGTGCAGGCAGGCGTTGAGGTACGGGTGATGTATGACGGAACCTGTGCGATGTTTGATTTGCCGTATCGGTATCCGGAGGAGCTTAAGGCGAAGGGCATGCAATGCAAGATGTTTGCGCCGATTCGCCCGATTCTTTCCACGCATTACAACAACCGCGACCACAGAAAGATTCTTGTGATTGACGGGAAGGTCGGCTTTACGGGCGGCGTGAATATCGGGGATGAATATATCAACCGTGTGGAGAAACACGGGCATTGGAAGGACACCGCGGTGATGCTCAAGGGCGATGCGGTGCAGGGGCTGACGATGATGTTTTTGCAGATGTGGAACGTAACGGAGAAGGAGCCGGAATACGGAAAATATTTGCAGAAGGCGGAGAAAGCCTCACAGGCAAAGGGCTTTGTATTGCCTTACGGGGACAGCCCGTTTGATGATGAACCGGTTGGCGAAACGGTTTATATGGATATTCTAAACCGTGCGAAAAAATATGTGCATATCATGACACCGTATCTGATTATCGACCAGAGCATGATTACGGCACTGACCTTTGCGGCGAAGCGTGGCGTAGATGTGAAGCTGATTTTACCGCATATTCCGGATAAGAAATTTGTATTCGCATTGGCAAAGAGCCATTATAAGGAGCTGCTCAAGGCGGGGGTGCGGATTTATGAATATACACCCGGCTTTGTGCATGCAAAGATATTCACAAGCGATGATGAAAAGGCGGTTGTGGGGACAATCAATCTGGATTATCGCAGCCTGTATCTGCATTTTGAATGTGCGGCGTTTTTATATCAGGTGGAGGAAATCGCGGAGATTGAGAAGGATTTTCAAAGGACATTGGAAAAATGTCAGGAGGTTACCCTGGAAAACCGCAAAAAAGGCACTTTTTTCCTGCGGCTGGAGGGGTGGCTGCTGAAATGGCTGGCTCCGCTGATGTAAAAACGGGAAAAAGAAAAAGCAGATAGACCTTGCATTTTCTAAAAAAATGTGCTAAATTAAATACATTATTTTATGTACGAGGAAAAGTACATAGCATGCAGAAGATAACTATTTTACAAAAGAGGAAATTTTTATGAGAGCAAAATTCGTATCTGAAAATCTGAACGTCCTTCTTGGCGGCGTGCTGCTTCTGGTTTTGGCAGTGACAGCGGTCTTTTGAGTGATGCTCGGATTTTAGCGAATCGGCAGGAATGGCGATATTTGCTTTGACAGAAATTAGAACGACCCGGCAGCGCTCACTGTCGGGTCTTTTTATTTGAACAAAAGAGGAATACAGAAGAAGCACAAAGGAGAGATGGTTATGGAGATGACAGGCGCGCAGATATTGATGGAAACGCTACTGGAGCAGGGCACAGATGTAATTTTTGGCTACCCCGGAGGGACGGTATTGGATTTATATGAGCAGATTTACCGAAACGAGGGACGGATTCGTCATGTATTGCCCTCCCATGAGCAGGGAGGGATTCATGCGGCGGATGGATATGCCAGAGCAACAGGTAAAACGGGCGTGGTGCTGGCGACCTCCGGCCCGGGCGCAACGAACCTGGTAACGGGGATTGCGACAGCTTATCTGGATTCGATTCCGCTGGTTATCATTACGGGGAATGTGCCCACAACGCTGATTGGGCAGGATAATTTTCAGGAGGTGGATGTATTCAGCCTGACGTATGGGATTGTCAAGCACAGCTACCGTGTAGCGCGCGTGGAGGAGCTGGCGGAGGATATCCGAGAGGCGTATGCCATTGCGGCATCGGGCAGACCGGGGCCTGTTCTGATTGATATTCCGAAGGATGTCCAGCAGAAAAAGACAAGGTTTACGCCTAAGCCGCCTGTGGAAATTCCCAAAATTGCAGGGGAATATACCGAAAAGGAAATTGCACAGGCGGTGAAGCTGATGGAAAAGGCAAAACGTCCCTGCATTTATTGCGGCGGCGGTGTGATTATGGCGGATGCAGGGGAAGAAATTATGGAGCTTTCCCGCAGACTGGATGCGCCGATTTGTCATAGCCTGATGGGCGTGGATGCGGTGCCGACCGACTTCCCTGCAAGCCTCGGAATGTCTGGGATGCACGGACAATATGCATCAACAAAGGCGATTGCCGAGGCGGATCTGCTGATAGCTGTTGGGGCGAGGTTCAGTGACCGCGCGGTTGGAGATAAGCAGAAATATGCGGCGAAAGCGAAAATCATTCATATTGAAATTGATCCGGCAGAGGTGGATAAAAGCATAACGGTTGACCTGCCCTTGATTGGGGACGCAAAGGAGATTCTGGGGAAAATTCTGGCTGCGGTGGAAGGCGGCAAAAAGGAAAAATGGCAGGCGGAAATTGCTGAAATGCGCGCCTTTGGGCGGATGCACGCAACCGACTACAGCGGGAAATTAACACCCGATGCGATTATTGATGCGGTCAGCAGAGTCATGCCGAAGGATACGCCGATTGTAACGGACGTAGGGCAGCACCAGATGTGGGTGGCGCAGAGATATCCCTTTGCACAGCCGCGCACCTTCCTGACCAGCGGCGGCCTTGGCACGATGGGCTTTGGTATGGGGGCGGCAAACGGTGCCTGCATCGGGACAGGAAGGAAAACCGTACTCTTTACGGGGGACGGCAGCTTTGCGATGAACTTTAATGAGCTGGGGACAGCGGTGACGGAAGGACTGCCTGTCATTGTGGTGCTGATGGATAACGGTGTACTGGGGATGGTACGGCAGCTGCAGAGGTTTTTCAGCAACGGGCATTATTCTCAGACGACAACAAACAGAAAAACGGACTTCGTTGCATTTGCAAGGGCAATGGGGGCAGAGGGATACCGTGCGACAACAACGGAAGAAATGGCGGATGCCATGCAGAAGGCGAAGGCGGCAGAAGGGCCTGTTGTGATTGCATGCGAGATTGACCGAGAGGATATGGTATACCCGATGGTGCCTTCAAACCAATCCATTGATGAAATGATTTTGCAGGGAGGTCGGTAAGTATGAAAAAATATATGATAGGGCTTTTGGTAACGAATAAATACGGCGTGCTGACAAGAATTGCATCGCTTTTTGCGCGCAGAGGATATAATATTGATACGCTGACGGTTGGGGAAACGGTGAATCCGCAGGTTTCTCGTATGACGATTATGATTACGGGGAATGACCATGACAGAGACCAGATGATCAAGCAGCTGAGAAAGCTGCACGATGTGCATTTTGTAAAGGAAATGGTGGCGGAAAAATCGGTTTGCAGAGAGCTGGTGCTGTTAAAGGTGGCAACAGACCGCAGTAACCGACAGGAAATCATTGATGCGGCGAATGTATTCCGCAATAAGATTATTGATTATTCCACCGATGCGATTACGATGGAGCTGACGGGGGAAACGAAAAAGCTGGATGCGTTTATCGAGTTAATGAAGGAATACGGGATTCTGGAGCTGGGGCGAACAGGCGTGGTTTCGCTGAAGCGAGGGGACGAATGTCTGGACGGAACAAACAGCAGGAGTCTGAAGAAGCCGAGAGTAAGAAAAAGAAAAACAGAAGAATAAGAGAAGGGCGGTCTGCAACAGACCGCTTTTTTGTGTGCGGAGGGCGAAAAAAGACGGATATTGCAGAGGAAAAAGGGGTATCACCGACAGCGTTTGACAGGATATGCAAAGAAGAAATGGTATCTTTGTAGACAGGAATGGAAAGATACGATTTTCAGTCTGGCAAAGAGAAAGTGCAAAGGAGGATGCAGGATGCAATATCAATTTGACGGTGAAAGGGAACGCAGGGCGGAATTTGCCATGCCGAAGCGGACGAAGCAGATGGGCGGCATTGAGCAGCGGCTCAGAATCTTTGTAGAGGATTATGTATATACATATCTTTATCAATATGGAAGAAGCGGCGGCGGAGCAGAAAAGCTGGCGGCTCTGGTCGGGAAATATTATGAGCTTGAGGGGCAGAGGGTGCTTTTGATTTCGGGCGCAATACAGGCGAAGGGAACGGTGCAGGAAGGCGGCACAGAGCGATTTGGCGACGAAACATGGGAATACATCGGCGGGCAGTTGCAGCAATACTTTAAGGGGATGACGGTGGTCGGCTGGGTGCATTGCCAACCGGGCTTCGGGGCATTTCTGACGGCGAAGGACGAGCAGTTCCATCGGGAATATTTCAAGGAGGACTGGCAGGTGCTTTTTGCGATGGACACAGTGGACAGGCTGGACAGCTTTTATCTCTATAATGAGGACGGGAGTGGACTGCGGCAGGCGAGAGGGTATTTTGTATACTATGACAGAAACCGGGAGATGCAGGAATATATGCTCGATAACAGCATGATTCGCCCAAGGGAGGAAACGGCAGAAATTGAGACTGTGGCGGAGCAGCCGAAGGAGGGCGCAAGACGGCGGAAGAAGCCCACGCAGGAGGAGCGGATGGATGCGGCAAAGGAGATTCGCAGGGTGCTGCAAAAGCGCGAAACGGTGGTGAAGCAGGCAAAAAGGGAGCATGATCTGATGCTGCTGGCGGTGAGCGGCGTGCTTTGTGTGGTGTGCGTGTGCATGGGAATGGCAATGATGCAGAGCCTTGGCAGGCTACAGCTTGTGGAGAAGGAATTGACGGCAATGCAGACCGCCTATCAGACGTTGGCGGAAAATCTGGAGGATGCGAGGGTGCAGAGCGTTTTTGCGGTGCAGAAGCAGCCGCAGACCGCAGAGGAGCAGCCGGAACAAAAGCGAAGCTATACCGTGGAAAGCGGCGACAGCTTAGGATTTATCAGCAGGAAATTTTACGGAGACAGCAGCGGGATTCGGAAAATCATGGAGGCAAACGGATTGGCAAATGCAGATATGATTTTCGAGGGGCAGACACTGCTGATTCCGTAAGGGAATACGTTAAAATTGGAGAAAGCCTATGGTTTTGAGAGAAGCCATGGGCTTTTTTTATTTTGGGAAAAGGGGGTTGACAGAAGGACAAGGAAAATGATACATATATGCAAGAACGAATGTTCTGTGCAGAAGGGAATGTAAGTTCTTGTTTTAGAGGGGGGGAGAAGGCTATCTGGAAGGCGTATGTGAGAAGGGGAATGAACAGCGAGAAGGGACAGATGAAGCTTCGGCTGCTGGATTGGGGCTGCACGGTGGAGCGATGCAGGCGATTGCAGGAGGAGCTGCGGCGGCTGGAGGAGCCGGAGGGGACAGAGAATGCTTTCTTGCAAGAGGAATTTAAAGCGGAGCGGGTGCGGCTGGAAGGAAGGCTTGCGGAAATCTGGAGGGAGAAAAAGCGGATGGATGCACTGCTTGCAGGACTGGAGGAGAACGAGCAGGAATACATCCGACTGCGGTTTGAGAAGGGATACGGGATTGATTACATCGGCAGGAGGCTGTATATCAGCAGGGCAACGGTGTTTCGGATGCAGGACAGGATTCTGGAAAAGCTGCGGCAAGCGGAGATTGAGACTCCGTGAGACTAAGGGGAGGGTATATTGAAGGAGCAGCGGAGAAAGGAGGCGATGCAAATGTGGAAAAGAGACAGGAGTTAAGCGAAAAGCAGGAGGAATTTTGCAGACTGCTGGCAGAAGGCAAGACAACAGGCGAAGCAGAGCGGCTGATTGGGTTTTCCAAGGGATATGGCTGGAGGCTGATGCGGAAGGAGCATATCCGAAGGGCAATTAAGGTGAGAAAGAACCCAAGTGCGGCAGATGCGGAGGAAACGCAGAAGGGCGTACAGCAGACGGAACAGCCGAGAAAAAGAGAAACGGCGAAGAAGGCCGAGATTCTCAGCTTTCTGACGGAGGTGATGCGAGACGAGGAGGAGGCCGACCTCAAGACAAGGATGAAGGCGGCGGAGCTTCTGGGAAAGAGAGAAAGCCTTTTTGAGAAGAAAACGCCGATGGAAAAGGAAAGCCGCGTAATCATCGTGGATGACCTGCCATGAAGGAGATACGGTTAAGCGAATGGATCGGAGAGGGGTTTTATGACATCCACAGAGACATTCGGGAGGGCAGGCACACACATTACTGGCTGAAGGGCGGCAGAGGAAGCGGCAAATCCTCATTCCTTTCACTGGAAATTTTGCTGGGGCTGATTGCAGACAGGGACGCAAACGCAGTGGTGCTGCGAAAGGTGGCGGCGAATTTGCGGGACAGCGTATTCGAGCAGATGAACTGGGCCATTCATGCTTTGGGTGTGGAGGAGGAATGGGAGAAAAAAATCAGCCCGATGGAGCTGATCCGAAAGGGGACGGGGCAGAAAATCCTCTTTCGGGGATGCGATGACCCGAAAAAGTTGAAATCCATCAAATTTCAGAGAGGGTACGCGAAATTCATCTGGTATGAGGAAGCGGACGAATTCGGCGGCATGGCGGAGCTGCGAAGCCTGAACCAGAGCCTGCTGCGCGGCGGTGAAAAATTCTGTATTTTTTACAGCTACAATCCACCGAAGCAGGGACGCAGCTGGATAAATCTTGAGACAGCAGAGGAACGGGCAGACAGGCTGATTCATCACAGCACATATTTACAGATGAAGGAGGAATGGCTCGGAAAGCAATTTCTGGCGGAGGCGGAATATATACGGAAGCGGCACCCCGAAATCTACCGACATGAATATTTGGGAGAGGTGACGGGGAGCGGCGGCGAGGTATTCCGAAACCTGATGCTCAGAGAGATTACGGATGCGGAGATTGCCGCGTTTGACCGCCTGCGGCGCGGATTGGACTGGGGGTACGCAGTAGATCCGCTGCACTACACGGTGAACCACTACGACAGGACGAGACGGCGGCTGTATATTTTCTACGAGCTGCGGGCGCAGGGGATGAGCAACCGCAGACTGGCAGAGGAAATCAACCGAGAGAACCCGAAGCATCGGGAGGTGATTTGCGACAGCGCGGAGCCGAAATCCATTGCGGAGATGCGCGAATACGGCGTAGCGGCGATTGGGGCAAGGAAGGGCCCCGATAGCGTTTATTACGGTATTAAGTGGATGCAGGACTTAGAGGAAATCATCATTGACCCGAAAAGATGCCCTGAGACGGCGAGAGAATTCAGCAGCTATGAATACGAAAGCGACGGGAGGGGCGGCTGGCGTGCGGCTTTTCCCGACAGGGACAACCACGCGATTGACGCGGTGCGCTACAGCAGAGAGGAGGATATGCGGCATATTCGTGTGCGATAAGAAAGGAGAAGGGAAGTTTGTTTATCACAGAGATGGAGCTGCTGCAGGCAAGACTGGCGGCAGGGAAAAGGTTGAATGACAGCCATATTCTGAAGGAGATTTTGCAGGAGGACAGAAGCAGCGAGAGGAAAAGACGGATGGCGGAGGGAGAGCGGTATTACCGCGGCGAGCATGACAGCCTACAGAAGGACTTCCGCAGAAGCCCGATTTCCGAGACAAAGGAAAACGGGGAGGAGGAACTGCGGATGTTTTTTAACCCGAACAGAAGCAACCACCATTGCGTACACCCGTTTCATCACACACTGGTGGCGCAGAAAACGGCGTACCTCGTGGGGAGAGAGCCGACCATCAGCGTAAGAAACGGAGACAGGGCGTTTGAGGAAATGCTGACGGAGCTGGCGGATGAACACTTTAACGGGATGCTGCAAAGCTGGCTGACGGGGGCGGCGAACAAGGGGGTGGAATACCTGCACGTTTATTATGACGGAGAGGGGAATTTTCGCTACTGTATTGTGCCGGCGGAGGAAATCATCGCAATTTACGATGAGGAATATCAGCAGGAGCTGCGCGAGGTGATTCGTTATTATGACATTAAGGTTCTGGACGAGGGTAGAGAGAAAACGAAGCGGCGCGTGGAATGGTGGACGGCGGAGGACGTGACCTATTTTACGGAGAACGGCGACGGAGAATTTTTGCAGGAGAAAAGCTGCGGACACTGGGCGGTGACGGCACTTCTGGACGGAGAGGAAACAGAAACAGAACAGCATGGCTGGGGGCGCGTGCCTTTTATTCCGCTTAGGAACAATGAGAAGGAGCTGACGGATTTGCAGCTGGTGAAGGGGCTGATTGATGCGTATGACCTTGTGAGCAGCGAGGGGACGAATAATCTGCTGGATCTGGTGGATCTGTACTGGGTGATTCAGGGCTACGGCGGCGAAACGGCAAGCGCGGTGGCGAAGAAGCTGCAAATCAACAAGGCGGTGCAGATCAGCGACAGCAGCGGCAACGTGGAGGCAAAGCAGGTGCAGCTGCCGGTAGAGGGCAGACTGGACTGGATGCAGATGCTCCGCAAGGATATTTTCCACTTCGGGATGGGGGTGGATACGGACAGCGACGATTGGGGCAAGGCGGCAAGCGGCGTTGCGCTGAAATTCCAATATGCGATGTTTTACCTGAAAATCAACGGGATTGTGCCGGAAATCAAGCGGGCGGTGAAGGAATTCTTCCGCTTTGCGACAGAGGATTGGAACAGGGAAAACGGGACGGATTGGGATTGGAGAAAAATTCAGATTACGCTGAACACCAACGGGATTACCGATGACATGGAGACGATGCAGATTATTGCGGCAAGCAAGGGGATGGTGAGCGAAAAGACGCTTCTGGGGAAGCATCCCTTTGTGGAGGACGTAAACAGCGAAATGGAGCAGCTGGAGAGAGAAAGAAAGGAGAAGGACAATGAAATTGACACAGATGATTGAGAAATTTGCCAAGCAGGGGATGCTGAACGGCGTGGCAAGGGCAGAGCTGCTGCAGGCGGCAGAGGAAACTGAGCAGGAAATGGCAGAATTGCAGGAGGCGCTGAGCGGCAAGGACGGCGAACTGGCGGAAAACAGAAAAACGGCGGCAGTAGAAAGAGCTATTCTGGAGGGCGGCGGCAAAAACGTGAAGGCGATTCTGGCACTGCTTGATATGGAGGAAATCAGCTATGACGCGAAGGAGGGGCTGAAAGGACTGGATTTGGAGGAAGTGAAGGCGGAAGCACCCTATTTGTTCTATGAAAAAACAGAGAAGAAAAAGGGGACAGGCGCGCCCATGACCAGACAGAAAAGGAAAGAGGACGAAATCAGAGCGGCATTCCGCAGAGGCTTAGGCAGATAAGGAGGAAAGGAATATGAGTTTTAACAGTTTTGAATATGCAACCGTTTTTATGGAGGAGCTGGACAGCCAGCTGCTGGATCAGTCTACCACAGGCTGGATGGAGGAAAACGCAGGACAGGTGCAGTACAACGGGGGTGCTGAGGTGAAAATTCCCAAGATGCAGATGAGCGGTCTGGGGAATTATGACAGGGACGGCGGCTTCGCGAAGGGGGCTGTGACCGTGACCTACGAAACAAGAAGGCTGACACAGGACAGAGGCAGAACCTTCCAGCTGGACGCGATGGACGTGGATGAAATGAACTTTGCGCCTACGGCAGGGGCAGTGATGCGCGAATTTCAGAATACAAAGGTGATTCCCGAAATTGATGCTTACCGCTACAGCAAAATTGCGGAGCTGGCGCAGGCGGCAGGCAAGGCGAGAGCATACACCGTGGAGGTGGAGACGATTTTTGAAAACCTGCTGCAGGACATGACTGCGGTGCGAGATACGGTCGGCGATGGGTGCGAAATGGTGATTGCGATGAGCGCGAAGGTGGCAGGCAAGCTGGATTTGGCGAAGGGCGGCAGCCATATTCTGGAAAGCGGCACATTCCAACAGGGGAGCGTGGAGCTGAAGGTAAAGGAACTGGACGGTTGTCCCATTATTCGCGTACCTTCTGCGAGATTCCAGACAAAATATACATTTCTGGATGGCGTGGAAAAGGCAGAGGGCGGCTTTGCGGCGGCAGCGGATGCGAAGGGCATTAACTGGATTATCATGGTGAAGCAGGCACCTGTGGCAATTTCCAAGACAGACGTGACCAGAATTTTTGACCCCATGACCAACCAGAACGCAAACGCATGGAAAATTGACTACAGAAAATACCACGATCTCTGGATTGCGGACAACAGCATGGACGGCGTTTTTGTGAACGTGAGCGCATAAGAAAGGATGTCGGACGGATGAAGGAGAGGATTCCGGAGGAACTGCGGAGGCTAGGCAGAAAGGAGGAAGAAAATCTGCTTGCCTTTGCGGCGGAAAGAAGTGTTTCCATGATGCAGGCATATTGCAACCGAGAGGATTTGCCGAAGGAGCTTTGGAGCGTTGGCGTGGCACTGGCACAGCAGCTTCTGGACGCGGCAGATGTAAAGAGCATCAAGGAAGGGGACGTAAGCGTAACCTTTGCGGAGAGCAGAGCGGAAACGGAATTGTTAGCCGATTTTCGGACGGAGCTGGACAGATTTCGCAGAGCAGACTGGTAAGAAATGAGAAAAGGGGGATGGTTCGCATGAAACGAAGCTTTGAGAAGGCGAAAAAGGCGGTGGAGCGGCTGTTTCGGGACACCTGCTTTGTGGAGACCTTTTCGGAGGAAACGGCGGCGTGGGGCGAAAGCCTGCACGAGAAGGGGGAGGGAGAGACCTTCCCCTGCCGTCTGACGGAAAAGGCAGAGGTCTGCGGCACGGACGGGCTGCTGACACAGACAGAAAAGACGGTGATTCTGCTTTACCCTACAGAGAAGGAGATTGCGGCAGGGAGTGCGGTGCGGATTCGGCAGGAAAACGGCGCGGAGCGGCGCTACATTGCGGCAGGCGAGAGCCGTATTTTTCTGACGCACAGGGCGGTTGGACTGAGAAGGGATGAAACGGTATGACGGAGGAAATCAGACGAGCGGTGATACAGGCGATTGCGGCGCGGTTTCAGTTGCCCGTATATGGGCAGAGGGTGCCGCAGGGGGCGAAAAAGCCCTGCTTTACGGTGGAATTGAAGGAAACGGAGCAGAAGCGTCTGCTTGGCAGGAGAGCGGCGAGAAAAGCGGTCTTCGAGGTGACGTATTACTGCGGTGAGGAAAAAGCTGCGGCGGCGGAGTGTGCAGAAGCTTTGGACGGACTGTATGAGACGCTTTGCATCATTGGGAGAGAGGAACGCTTCGCGGCAAGCGGTATGCAGGAGGAAAGGACAGAGACGGGCATCCGATTTACGGCGGAATATGAATATCATGTAATGCTGACGGAGGAGACGACGGAGAGGATGGAACGGCTGAAATATAACGGAAAGGAAGCGGTTGGCTATGAAGAAAAAGGCGACATTCAGCAGAGAACAGCTGAGTAAAAGCAAGACCTTCGGCTATGGGAAGGATCTGGTGCTGGCGGTACTGGAGGACAGGGACTATACGAAGGACGAGGCGGAGAAGGAGATTCAGGCATATCTGACAGGAGAAAGAGAGGGGATTTGATATGGCATTAGGCGGCGGTACATTTATGACACAGAACAAGGTTCTGCCCGGGGCATACATCAATTTTGTTTCCAGACCAAGAGCCATGGGCAGTCTGGGCGAAAGAGGCGTGGTCTGCGTCGGGATGGAGCTGGACTGGGGCAGGGAAGGCATGACGGACATTGCGGCGGCAGAGGGCAGAACGAATTGCAGAGAGCTTTTCGGCTACACCTACCTGAGCGAGGAAATGAAGGATCTGCGTGAGCTGTTTGCGCACGCGAAGGAAGTGAAGCTTTACCGACTGAATGGCGGCGAGAAGGCGAGGATGACGCAGGACGGGCTGACAGTGACGGCGAAATATCCTGGGAAAAGAGGGAACGACATCTGCATCAAGATTGCGGAAAACGTGGACGAAAGCGACTGCTGGGATGTGGAAACGTATTTGGATGCGGAGGTAGTAGATGCACAGACGGTGACAAGGATTGAGGATTTGCGGGAAAATGCGTTTGTGGAATTTGGCGGCACAGGCGGGCTGACCGCGGCGGCAGGCATTTACCTGACAGGCGGCACAACCGCGGCGGCAACGGGGAGCGCATATACGGCATTTCTGGAGGCGGCAGAGAAGGAGGACTTCAATGCACTGGCATACAACGGCGCGGACGAGAAAACAAAAAAGCTGTTTGTGAATTTTACGAAGCGAATGCGCGAGGAGGAAGGCGTAAAATTTGTGACGGTGCTGCATGATTACCCTGCGGCAGACCACGAAGGCGTGATTTCCGTCGGGACGGCGGCAGAGTTGGTTTACTGGACGGCAGGGGCAAGCGCAGGCGCAGAGGTGAACGAAAGCCTGACGAATACAGCCTATGACGGAGAATACGAGGTGGACGCAAAGCTGAAAAAGAGCGACTACATCAAGGGCATCCGGAAGGGACAGCTCCTGTTTTATGAGGAGGACGGCACACTGCGCGTACTGCGCGACATCAACAGCTTTACCTCCTTTGCGGCGGCGAAGAACAGCGATTTTTCGAGCAACAGGGTGGTGCGCGTGTTGGACAGTATTGCAAATGATGTGGCGAATATTTTCAGCAAATATTACCTTGGGAAGCAGAGCAACAATGCAAACGGCAGAAATCTGCTGAAGGCGGAGATTCTGGCGTACCATGAGGAGCTGATGAAGCTGGAGGCAATCGAAGGCTTTACGGCGGATGACATTACGGTGGAAAAGGGCACAGAGAAGCAGGATGTTGTGGTATATGAGGCAATTCAGCCTGTGGATGCGATGGAAAAGCTGTATATGAAGGTTGAGGTTGCATAAGGAGGTATGAGGATGGGCTATTTGAGAGCAAAGGACACAGTGAACGGTGCATTGGGAACCTGCTTTGCCATCATTGACGGCAAGCGGCATGAGCTGATGCAGGTAAAGAATATTCAGGCGAAGGTGAAGAAAACCAGAATGACGATTCCCATTCTGGGGATGACCGCAAAGCAGCAGAAAAGCGGAGGCTGGGAAGGCACAGGGACGATGACGGTATATTATGTGAGCAGTTTGTTTCGCAGGGTGATGGCGGATTATATGAAAAACGGCGTGGACACCTATTTTGAACTGCTGCTGACAAATGAGGACCCGACAGGGGATGCCGGCAGACAGACGGTGCTTCTGAAGGATGTGAATATTGAGGAAATGCTGATTGGCAAGATTGACGTGGAGGAAGCGGCAATGGAGGAGGAAATGAAGTTTACCTTTGGCGGCGTGGAGCTTCTGGACAAATTCAATCAGATGTAAGAAATTTTGAAGAACGGGAGGGGCTATTTTGGGACAGGAATGCTTTTACAGAGAGAACAGGCAGGACAGAGCGGAGGAGGAAATTCTTCTGACAGAGCGGTTGGCTGAAGGCTGCGGTGAAACGCACTGGCGGATTCGCCCGATGACACAGAGGGAGAATGAGGAAATTTGGAAACGGTGCGGTGAGGATGAAGGGCGGTATCAGGAAATGATTCTGGCGGAGAGCGTTGTGTTCCCTGACTTGAAGGATGCGGCATTGCAGAACAGCTACGGCGTGATTGGGGCGGAGCGGCTGTTGGCAAGACTGCTGCTGGTGGGGGAATATGACTGCCTGCGGCGAGAGGTGGAGCGCATCAACGGAGGGGAGGATGACGGATGTACCGATTATATTTAAAGCAGAACGGGGAGCAGCTTCTGCTGCCTGTGACACCTGCGGAGATTGAGACGAGGACGGGAAACCAGAATAAGACAGCGTATATTCTGGATTTCGGGGAGATGAATCTGGCGAAAAAGCCGGGACTTACGGAAATCCGCTTTACGGCACTGCTGCCGGGACGGGCATACAGCTTTGTGCAGACGGAGGGCGGCTTTCGGGAACCGGAATATTTTCTGAATCGTTTTAAGGAATACAAGGCTTCGGCAAAGCCCGTACAGATGATTTTATTTCGCAGGCTGGCAGATGGCAAGCAGAAATTCTGCGGCAATACGGAGGTGCTGCTGGAGGAATACACGGTGACGGAAAAGGGCGGCGAACAGGGGGACTTCTGGGTGGAATTTTTCTGGAAGGAATGGAGAGCGGCAAAAAGTATTCGTTACAGTATTCAGGGGAACAGCATGATGGCACAGGGACAGGCAAGGCAGGCAAAGCAGCCTGCCGCCGGCTATACGGTGCAGAAGGGCGACAGCCTTTGGAGCATTGCGAAAAAGCAGCTTGGAGATGGGACGAAATACAAGGAGATTGCGCGAAAAAACGGGATTGCGAACCCGAATCGCATCTATCCGGGGCAGGTGCTGAAGCTGTAAAAAAGAAGGGGGGAAACGGGGATGAACATAAAACTATTATTGCAGCATGGAACGAGCATCTATGACGCAACACCGATTCTGGAAGGGCGCGTGGAATGGTTCGCAAGCGTGATGGGGAAGGCAGGACGGCTGAAATTTCGCGTGGTGCGTGACGGGATTGTGAATTTCGTGGAGGGAGACAGGGTTTCCTTTTATGTGGACAGCGTGCTGCGCTTCAGCGGCTTTGTGATGACGAAGGAGAGAACCTCGGAGCAGATTATTTCGGTGACGGCGTATGACCAGATGTTTTATCTGGTGCGAAACAAGGGGACGTATGTATTTCTGAATAAGAGTGCGAAGGAAATTATACAGACCATCGGGGCGGATTACGGCTTGGAGATTGGCTATATCAATGACGGCGGATGGAGGATTCCGCAGAGAATTGAGGAGGGGGAAACACTGATGGATATGATTCTTTCTGCACTGGAAATCTGCGGACAGGCAACGGGAAAGGAATATTTTTTATTCGACAGAGGCGGTCAGCTGATTGTGAAGGAGAAAAAGGAGATGGCAGTGGAGGCGGTGCTGCGGTGCGATGGGGGCATCAGCGAATACACCTATCGGACGGACATCAGCAAGGATACCTATAACGCGGTGCAGCTTTACCATGCAGGGCGGAAGGAAATCGAGCGAAAGGCATGGAAGGTGGAAAACGCAGAAAAGGTGAAGAAATGGGGCAGACTGCAGTATTACAAGCGCGTACCCTACACGATGAACAGCGCACAGCTGAAGGAGCAGGCAGAACGTATTTTGAAGGAAAAATGCAGAGTGGTGAAAAAGCTGACGGTGGAGAACATCAACGGGGATGTGATGCTTTTTGCAGGGAATACCATCTGGCTGGAGATTCCCGGACTGGCGGAAATCAGCCTGCAGGGGCAGGTTCTGATTGAGAATTGCACACATATTTTTGAGGAAGGCGCGCATCGGATGCAGCTGGACATTCGCATTGAGGAGGTTGGCTAATGGATTTGAAAGGCTTTTTGAAGGAAAACAACGGATTTCCCGAAAACAGAAGGGTGCATATTTCGCCCTGCTTTCGGGAGAACGGCGAGGAGGTGCTCTGGGAGCTGCGTGCGGTGAGCGAGGAAGAATACCGCAGGGCGGCAGAGGGCAAGCGAGATAAATGGGCGGTGCTTTGCATGCTTTCTGTAGTAGTGCCGGATTTGACGGACAGGGCACTCCGGGAAAGCTATGGCGCGGACAGCGGAGAAGCAGCATTGCAGGAGATGCTTTATCCGGGGGAGTATATGCGGTTATTGGAGGCGGTGAAGGATATCAATGGATTCCAAAGCCGCAGAAGGGTCTGGAAGGAACAGGCAAAAAAATGATTGCGGAGGGTGTAGATGAGGCGGATTATGCCTGCTATGCTCTCCGCAGATACGGCATACGCCCGAAGGATTGGGCGGAAATGACAACACCTGAGAGAATGTTTTGCTGTGCGGTGATTGAGATGGAGATTGCGGCAGAGGAAAAGAGGTGAAGGGATGCAGCAGGAGAAAAAGGGGCTGTTTGGGCGGCTGTTGGACTTTTGGAAGGAAAAGACGGAAGAAGCCGACGGTGGCATCGGTTTTTGGAGCGGCGGAAAAATGGAAGGAAAAACAGCGGCAGAAAACCGACAGGACGCACTGTCACAGGAGAAAGCGGAAAAGAAGCCCTTCTTTTGGGAGGAAACAGTGCGGACAGCAAAGGAAAAGAAGGCAGAGGAAGCAGAGACTTTCGGGCAGGAGCGGCGAAGACCTTTTGCGGAGGAGAAAACGGCGGAAGCAAAGGGGCCTGCATTGCGGACGGCGGAGGAAAGCACGCAGGAGAGAAAAACGATTGCCCCGATTTTTACGGCAGAGATTTTTCGGGAGAAAACGGAGCGGCGCGAAGCGGAAGAAAGGCGGAAAACGATTTTTATGCAGGAAGCACCTTTTGCGGAGCAGGAGAAGCGGAAAACGATTCCGATTGTGGCAGAAACAGGGCTTGCCGAAAAAGCGGCGGCTGCCGAAGAAGCGGAAGAGCTGCCGCAGGAAGCACCGAAAAAGGAACGGGAGCAGGCAAAGGGTGCGGAGATTGATATAGAACGGCTGATGCGCGAGATGACGAAGCGGCTCTGGGAAGAAAGGGAAGCAAGCGGCAGGCGGCTGAGACGATAAGGAGGAGAAGGGATGCTTGAGATTATCAAACAATTGGCACTGGATGCGGCGGAGAAGGGTGCGGATTTCTGCGTAGGAACAGTGACAAAGGCGGCACCGCTGACAATTCGACTGGAGGAAGGACTGGAGCTGACAGAGGCGTTTCTGGTGCTGACGGAGGATGTTTTGCAGGCAGAGGAAACGGGCAGTATACAGATTGAGGGTGGCAGTTGGCGTGCATATCGACTGAAGCGAAGCAGAGCTTTGCAGGCAGGAGAGGCGGTGGCACTGCTGCGGGCAGACGGCGGACAGCAATATTTGGTGCTTGGGAGAGTACGAAAGGAAGGATAGGATGACACCGATACAGGAAACGGAAATTGACATGGAGAAGCTGGAAAAAAGGACGATGCCGAGCCTGACATGGAGAATCAACGAGGAGAAGGCAGAGGTGCGTGGCGAGACAGATGAACTGGACGCGATGCGGCAGGCGGTTTCTAAAATTTTGCAGACGGAGCGGTATCGTTATGCGGTTTATGACTGGAATTACGGCGTGGAACTGGAGGATTTATACGGGAAGAATGTATCGTATGTGATTCCGGAGCTGAAAAGGCGGATTGAGGATGCCCTGCTTGCGGATGACAGGGTGACGGTGGTGACGGATTTTTCCTTTCGGGAGGAAAAGGGCAGCGTGACGGCGGCATTTACGGTATATACGATTTTCGGGGAAGTGACGGCAGAGAGGACGGTGGATATATGATGGCGGTAAGCTATGAGGAACTGATGGAGAAAAAGCTGGACAGGATTGATGACAGAAGGGACAAGCGGCAGGGCAGTCTGATTTATGACGCGTTGGCACCCAATGCGGCGGAAACGGCGCAATTTTACGCAGATTTGGATTTGCTGGCGGACAGAACCTTTGCGGATACGGCTGTGGGCGAGGATTTGACCAGACGGGCGGCAGAGAGGGGAATGCTGCGAAAGGGCGCGGTGAAGGCAACCTTTTACGGGCGTTTTCTGGATGCGGACGGAGCGGTATATCCTGTGGAAAACGGGACAAGATTTGCACTGGAGGAATATAAATATATCGTACTGGGGAGAGAGGCAGACGGAAGATATATTCTGGAATGTGAAACAGAGGGGGCGTGCGGCAATGTGTATCTGGGGGAGCTGCTGCCCTTGGAAACGATGCCCGATTTAGCAAAGGCAACACTGGAGGAACTGCGGACGGACGGCGAGGATGCGGAAGGCGACGAGGAGCTGCGCAAACGCTTTTTTGCAAGCTTTGATGCGGATGCCTTCGGCGGAAACATTGCGGATTACAAGAGGAAGGTGAACGCGATGCAGAATGTGGGCGGACTGAAGGTTTATCCCGCGTGGAACGGGGGCGGCACGGTGAAGCTGGTGCTGATTGACCAGGGATGGCGCAGACCGACGGAAACAGAGCTGGCGGCATTGCAGAAGGAGATTGACCCCGAAAGCAAGGGGGAAGGCTACGGAATTGCGCCGATTGGACATAAGGTAACGGTGGAAGGAGTGACAGAGGTGCGCTGCAATATTGCGCTGCAGCTTTCTGTGGCGGAGGATGTGACGAAGGGAACGGTTCTGACGAAGCTGACTGAGGGATTTTCGGCATATTTTGAGGAGCTGCGGAAGAACTGGGCGGACAGCGACTTTCTGACGGTACGCATCAGCCATCTGGAATCAAGGGCATTGGAGACAGATGGTGTGGTGGATGTTTCGGACTGCGGCATCAACGGCGGCAGCGGCAACCTGATTCTGGGGGCGAATGATGTGCCTGTGCTGGGTGAAATTGAGGTGAAGCAATGACGGAGAACAGATATGAAAAGCACTGCCCGTGTACGGTGAGCGAATTGAGAGAGTTTCGGAAGCTGGGAGAAATCGAGGGGACGATTTTGGAAGAAGCGGCGGCAGCAAAAGAGACACTGGAACGAAACCAATGGATTCTGACAGCGGAAAAAAGCGGTCTTCTGCGACTGGCAGGGATGATGGGCTTTTTCGGGGCAGAGCAGATGGAAACAGAGGAGCTGCGGGAGGAAATCCTTTCGCGCTGGTGCAGCCGCAGTCCATATACCTATTTTCATTTGCAGGACTGGCTGGACGGGTGTGTAGGTGCGGGAAATTATACCGGTACTCTGGAAAGGGAAAGCTACAGACTGCGGCTGGTACTGGAATTATGCGTGAAGGAAAAACGGGAGTTTTTGCAGAAGCATCTGCGGAAAATTATTCCGGCAAATCTGGTTTTGCAGGTGAATCTGAATGTGAATACGCATGGGAAGCTGCACAGAATACGGCACGGTGAGATGAAGGAAAAAGGGCTGACCTACGGCGGGATTCCCTTTGAAATTTTGCCGGAGGAGGAAGGAAACAGTGCAGTTTCGGGCAAAAAACTGTTGCAGAGAATGAGAGGATGTGCTACAATACAAAAATAGTGGGGAGAAATGTCCCCAAGCGTGACGAGATTCCACTCGGCGGAGTGAAAATACAGGAGGTTTTGGCATGTCTACAATCGGTATGGTATTAACAGTTATTTTGATGATTCTTGCGGTGATTCTTGCGGCAATCATTCTGATGCAGTCCAAGCGTTCCGCAGGTCTGGGCGCAGTAAGCGGCAACAGCAGTGATACTTACTGGAGCAAGAACAAAGGGAATTCTGTGGAAGGCGCACTGGAAAGATATACAAAAATCGGCGGCGCACTGTTCATGATTCTTGCGCTCATCATTAACCTGGTAGGTTAACAAATGCAGAAGAAGATGCCTTTTCGGGGGCATCTTTTTTTATAGGTTTATGGGATTGATAGGACAGAGAGCTTTTGGGCAGGATAAGCACGAGAAAGCATAAGGAGAAGGACATGGACGAGACGGACATTTTAAAGGAAAGAAAAGAACGGATTCTGGCATATATGGAAAGCGAAGGATATGTTCCCATAAAGCGCAGAGATATGCGCGCGATGCTTTCTGTGCCGCAGGAGGACAGAGAAAAATTTGAGAGCCTCATCAATGAGCTGATTGCAGAGGGACGTGTATTTGAAACAAAGAAGGGTAAGCTGGCTTCGCCGAAGGATTTGCAGATGGCAACGGGGACATTTATCGGACACGCCAGAGGGTTTGGATTTGTGACACCCGACGCAGGAGGCGAGGATATTTTTATTCCGGCGAGCGAAACGATGGGCGCGATGCAGAAGGACAGAGTGCTGTATAAGGTGCTGCATAAGGCGGAAAAGGGCAAAAAGGCAGATGGCGTAATTGTACGGATTCTGGAACGAGGACAGCAGCGGATTGTTGGCACATTTGAGGCAGGCAGCAAGGGCTATGGCTTTGTGGTAGCGGATGACAAGAAGATTGCGAAGGATATTTTTATTTCCAGAGAAAACACAAAGGGTGCCGTGACGGGGCATAAGGTCGTTGTGGAAATTACGGATTACGGCGAGGACAGACGCAATCCGGAGGGAAAGGTCATTGAAATTTTGGGGCATATCAATGACCCCGGAGTGGATATTCTTTCGGTGATTCGCAGATATGAACTGGCGGTGGAATTTCCGGAGGAGGTTTATGCGGAGATTGAGCACCTTGGGACAGAGGTTGCCGAGGCGGACAAAAAGGGCAGAGAGGATCTGCGCGACCTGCTGACGATTACGATTGACGGCGCGGATGCGAAGGACTTAGACGATGCGGTTTCTCTGAAAAGGTTGGGGAACGGTAATTTTGAACTGGGTGTGCATATTGCGGATGTTTCGCATTATGTGCGGGAGAATACGGCACTGGATAAAGAGGCTTACGCCAGAGGGACAAGCGTTTATCTGGTGGATAGGGTGATTCCTATGCTGCCGCATAAGCTGAGCAACGGAATCTGTTCGCTGAATCCGCATGTGGATCGGCTTGCGCTAAGCTGTCTGATGGAAGTGAACGGCAGGGGCGAGGTGGTAAGCCACAGAATTCTGGAGAGCATAATCAATTCGGATTACCGCATGACCTATACGGCGGTGCGCGAGATTCTGGAGGACGGAACACCTGCGTTATTGGAGCAGTATGCGGAAATTCTGCCTATGCTGGAGGATATGGAGGAGCTGCGGCAGATTCTGGGAGAAAAAAGAAGAAAACGCGGGTCTGTGAATTTTGATTTGCCCGAATCGAAAATCATTCTGGATGAAAACGGAAAGCCGATTGACATCAAGCCTTATGAAAAAAGCATTGCGACAAACATGATTGAGGAATTTATGCTGGTGTGCAACGAAACAATCGCGGAAAATTCCTTCTGGCAGGAAATGCCGTTCATGTATCGCAGCCATCAGGAGCCGGATGAGGATAAGCTGGAAAAAATGGAGCAGTTCCTGCGTGGCTTTGGCTATTATCTGCGGAAAAAGGACGGGGAGATTCACCCGAGAGAGCTGCAGAAGGTTTTGCAGAAGGCAGAGGAAACGGACGAGGAACGCATTATCACCAGAATGGTGCTGCGGAGCATGATGCAGGCAAGATATACGGCGGAAAACGGCGGACATTTTGGGTTGGCGGCAAAATATTATTGCCATTTTACCTCTCCGATTCGCAGATATCCCGATTTGGAAATTCACCGCATGATTAAAAAAATGCTCCATGGAGAACTGGATGAAAAGGCATCTGCCTATTATCGCAGAAAAATGCCCGATTGGGCAAAGCATTGCTCCAAGCAGGAACGCGTTGCGGAGGACGCGGAACGGGATACGGATGCGCTGAAAAAGGTGGAATTCATGGAGGATAAGGTTGGTCAGATTTATGAGGGCATCATTTCCGGTGTGACGAACTGGGGGATTTATGTGGAGCTGCCGAATACCATTGAGGGCATGGTGGCACTTTCCCAGATGGATGATGATTATTATGAATTTGACGAAAAGAAAATGCTTGTGTTCGGGAAACGGACGAAGAAAAGCTATCGTCTGGGGGATAAGGTCGTTGTTTCTGTGGCAAAGGTAGACCGCATGATGGGGACGATTGATTTTGTCTTTGAGGAAGAAAATGAGGATTTTCAGGAATAAATAAATCAGGAACAAAAAAGAAAGGTCAGACTGAGAGAAATCGGTCTGATCTTTTTCTGTAGGAAGTTAATGTTGTTCCAATGTGAAGGTAAGGGAATAGTAGGTTTCCTTTGCATCCTCATCCGGACCGATGGAATAACTATTGTGCTTATCCACATTGTAGCCAACCAGTGTAATTTCCTGTATGATGCGGAGGTTGCCTGTTTCGATGGTGTAACTGCAATAGGGGTGTCTATCCATATAGTTGAGGACGGAGGAAATCCGATGTGGCTCCTGTGTATCATCGGAGGAGAGAAGCTGACCGCTGATTCGTTCTAAATCCGGATGGAGAAAATCAATCTGCGTACGCAGGAGTGCCATGGCGAGCAGGGGATTTTGCTCCAAAGGGGAAAGGATATCTCCCTCGGTATCCGTGAGGGTATAGGAAAAGGAAGATAGTTTTCCGTTTTCCTCTTGAATGACAGGCTCAGAGCGGACGGCATTCGGAAGAAAAATCAGAAATGAGAGGTCATCTTCGCCTTCCTTCCATTTGCCGTCCTTCGTCAGCGAAGGAAGGGTATCCAGTTCAGCATATTCCAGAAGATGATTATAATTTTCTGCGAATTCCGCAACGGTCAGAGTGTTGCCGTTGGGAAGGATCGTCCAGGTATGGATGAGAAAAGTGAAAATGCCTGCAAACAGCACGATGACAATATAGCCGAAGGCAGAACGCAGACGGAACGGTTTTACTTCATAGCAAAGGTCATTATCCCAAGGCAGAGTTCCTTCTTCGGTATAGATTTCGTAGCATTTATAATTGCGATACAGGCTGTAAAACGGGATGGCATAGCCTTCGCCCACATGGAAAATTTTGACAAGACGCTCAAATGCCTGTGAGCGTGTCAAAAGACTGCCATCCTTCTGATGAACGGAAAGCCCAAAGAGCCATTTGCCGGGAGTTTTGCCCCATCCGGAAAGAAACAGCGGCTCTAAAAGGAAGAGAAACAGCCAGCAGAGATAGGTTTCCAGAAGCGTCCATGCGAAAGAGGAATTGCTTGCCTTCATTGGAGAAAAAAAGGAAAGACAAAGGTTAAGAAGTGTGGCAAGCAGCCCAAGGTCAAGACTGCGTGCGAAAAATCTGCGCCAGGGTGCTTTCAATGGTGTTTGTGTTTCGTTTGTTTCGGTGGTAAGAATTGCGTCTGTTGTCATAAAAAATCCCCCTTTTTCGTGGCAGAGATACAAGTGTCTATTATGACTCAGTGTAACAGAAAAAAGACGGGTTGTGTGAGAAATGGGAAGATTGTAAGAAAAGTGTAAGAAACAGGAGGGATATCTTAAAAGGAAGTTTTTTGTAAATAAAATGAAATATTTGTAACCGAATCGTCATTTGATTTTTTTGATAGAATATGATATAGTTATTTCTGCAATAGAAGATTGTCGGGGAGGTGATTCTGTATGGCAAAAGGAAAAGGAACAAAGTTGATTGCGCAAAACAAAAAGGCATATCATGATTATTTCATTGAAGAAACCATACAGGCAGGCATTTCTCTGGCAGGGACAGAGGTAAAAAGTCTGCGCATGGGTAAGTGCAGCCTGAAGGAAAGCTACATCCAGATTAAGGATGGAGAGGCTTTCATCTACAACATGCACATCAGCCCATACGAGCAGGGGAATATCTTTAATAAAGACCCGCTTCGCCCCAGAAGGCTTCTGCTGCATAAAGCGCAGATTCGCAAGTGGGACCATGAGGTGCGTGCGGCAGGGTATACGGTTGTTCCCTTGAAGGTATACTTCGACCGCAGCTATGTGAAGGTGGACATTGCTCTGGCGAAGGGCAAAAAGCTCTATGACAAGAGAGACACCATTGCAAAGAATGATATGCGCCGTCAGGCGGAAAAGGATTTTAAAATCAGAAATCTTACTTTATAAGTTTGTCGTTTACAGCCATTTCACCGAAAAGGCGTGAAGTTTCACGATTTACGGGGATGCAATGGTTTCGACGGGAGTCTTGAAAGTAGGAATAGCCATCCGCGGACCAGTGAACCGCGTCATCAAGCTGGAACCTTTTTTAAAAAGAAACGACAAAAATAATTTTGCACTGGCTGCCTAATTAACGGCGCCTGTCGGCCTTCGGTTTCTCACCGCTGAAGAATCCGGCATCGACTTGGTGGGGCACTTTTCTGCCTAAGCTTTGCGGCAGGGAAAGATTCATGAAGCTACTGAGGGGTAAAGCCTGTCAATCGGCGTTGCAACGAGGGAATGGAAAAAGACTGACTGTGATGGGAGAAGTTCTTATGGATGGGTTTTCGGACAGGGGTTCAATTCCCCTCATCTCCATGCAGAAGCCTTGATTTTTCAAGGCTTTTTTTAGTTGAATTTTGAAAGGTACGCAAAGGGTACTCAAATATGCAGAAAAGGAGAATTTGAATCTGTTGCATACAAAAAATGAAGTCCACAAATGGGCAAGAGCCTGTTTGTGGACTTTTTTGCTATTTTTCCGTTCTTTTTCTAAAATCAAGGGGAATAAAATCGAGGAGGCGAAAAGGATGGAGTATACCTTAACACAGGAAATGGTGAAAGAATACGAAAGGCATTTGTGGTTGGCGGAGCGGAGCAGTGGGACGATTCAGAAATATCTTCATAACATTGAGCAGTTTCATCGGTATCTGCCGAGAGAAAAGACGGTTACGAAAGAGACGGTTATCGCATACAAAAAGAGCATTGCGGAGAAATATGCCATAAGTACAGCAAATGCAGCACTGGTGGCGCTGAATGGGCTATTTTCGTTTTTAGGGTGGCGTGATTGCAGAGTAAAGCCGTTCAAACAGCAACGATGTATTTTTCGGGATAAGGAGCGGGAGCTGTCGGAAAAAGAATATCTTTCCTTATTAAAGGCGGCAAAGCAAAAGGGGAATCAACGGCTGTTTTATATCATGGAAACACTGTGCAACACAGGGATTCGTATTTCTGAATTGCAGTTTATTACTGCTGAGGCAGTGTGGACGGGAACAGCGGTTGTGAAATGCAAAGGAAAACAGAGAAAGGTACTTTTGCCGCAAAGGCTGCGGAAGGAATTGCAGAGGTATTGTAAAAGGAACAAAATTGCTTCGGGGGCGGTGTTTATCACGAAAACGGGAAAGCCGATCAGCCGTACAAACGTCTGGGGCGAAATGAAGCGGCTGTGCAAGGCGGCGTGTGTGGATGCGAAGAAGGTTTTTCCGCATAACTTCCGGCACCTGTTTGCGGTCAGCTTTTACCACTTGGAAAAGGATATAGCAAAGCTGGCGGATCTTTTGGGACACGCCAGCATCGAAACTACTCGTATTTATGTGATGGAAACGGCGGAAAGCCATATTCGTCAGATTGAGCGAATGCAATTGTGCATTTAGGACATATTACACATTCTGTTTCATATACGGAAAATTCAGCGCTGTTTTTTTGAAAAAAAGCAAACATTTACTATATTTTTTTCTTAGTATAGCACTAAAAAAAGCATTATTCAAGAAAGTCCTGCATAATTTTACAAAATTCAGCACACAAAAAAAGCCGGTAAAAGGATTCTTTTTTGCCAGCTTCTTTTGTGTGCCTTTTTTATGCAGAAATTCCTTTTTTCTGCCATCTCGCGTCTGAGAGAATCAATAGTGGCAGTCGCATTTTGAAAAATTTTCTCTTTTTCACAATGAAAAGACGGCGGATAAAGGACAGAATGTGTAGTCCGTATTATGTGAGAGAAAATCGGGGGTGTTTTACAAAAATTAGGGGCAACAAATGCAAATGAAAACGATGGCAAAGCAGGCGAAAGCCTGTGACGCAAAGCTATAGGGCCTTTCAAATGGCAGCCAGCTGCAACCAGAGCGCTGCCGTGAGGGCGGTGTTTTTTTGTTTTTTAAAAACAATGGGCATTATTTGGCAACAATAAGGAGGAAGATGGTTATGAAGAAGAATTATTACGCAAAGGTGCTTGCGCTGACCGTGGCGGCAAGCATGGTTTCTGTGCCTGCGTTTGCGGCGGAGGATGTTGCCCCTGCGGCGCAGGAACAGGGAAAAGAGGGTGAGAACGAGCAGATATCTAAGGATAGCGAGGAGGAGACCAAAGAACAGACCATTAAGGGAGAGACACCTGCAACGGAGCCGACTACACAGGTAACAACAGGGGATGAAGCGATAACTATTACGCCGCAGAGTGAAGGCGGTGTAATTAGCGAAGATACAGAATGGACAGACGAAACCACACTCGCTGAGAATTTAACGATTGCAGAAGAGAAAACCTTGACGCTGAAAGGTCAGGTAACAATTTCCGGTGATGTAACAATTTCCGGCGGTACAATCAAGCGTGATGAGGCGTTTGAAGATTATATGATAGTTGTTCCTGAAGGAAGTTCTCTTACGCTGAAAGATGTTAAGATTGATGGTGGTGCTGTATGGGAAGGCTCTGAAGATGCAACGATTGGTCGAGGAACGGAAAACAGCGGTGTAAAAGCTACCAGTGCGATGATTTATAATTTTGGTACACTTACAGTTAAGAGTGGCACAATTCTGGAAAACAACGATAACACAACAACCAGTGGCGCTATTGCAACGAAAGATGAAGAAACAGGAGAATATACATTCCCGTCTGTTACGGATAAAGTTCAGTTTGGCGGTGCTGTGTTAAATGGCGGTTTGATGGAAATTTCCGGTGGTACAATTCGCAATAACAATGTTGGCTGGCGTGGTGCAGGTATTGCAAGCTATGGCAAGATTGAAATGACCGGTGGTACGATAAGCGGCAACTATGCAAGAAATAGCTGGGGTGATGGCGGAGCAATTTATCTGTCCGGCAAAAAAAATGATACAGGAGAAGATTATACTGCTTCGAATGCTTCTTATTGTACAATTTTCGATGGTAATTTTACAAAGAATAAGTCTGATGGTGCAGGTGGCGCTGTATGCGCAGATGGATACTCGATACTTTATGTTAAAGGGGGTACATTTGAAAACAACGCAGCAGCAACAACGGGCGGCGGTATCAATGTATATAGTTCCTGTTTGAGAATGTCAGACGGAAAAATATCGGGGAATACGGCAGTAAGTACAAATGGTTCTACAGGTTTTGGTGGCGGTTTAAATTTAACAGCAGGAAGTGTAGCTGATATAACCGGCGGTACGATAGAAAATAACCAGTCCAATAGCGGTGGCGGTATTTATGCAAATGGAAAATCTTCTTTTACTGCTTCAAATTTAAAAATTACAGGTAATACAGCAGCAACAAATGGTGGCGGTATCTGTATCCCAGGAACAGAGGATTACGAATATAATGTTTCGCTCAAAAATGTTTTAATTCAAGGAAACAAAAGTGAATCCGGAAGTGGTGCAGGTATCTGTGCTGCACGGGTTTGGCAGAATGATACTTCTACCGGAGTTTTAACTTTAAAGAACTGTCAGATTAAAGAGAATTATGGCACAGCCGCCGGCGGTGGTATTTACTTGGATAAAGGTGTTACTGCTACGATGGACGGCGGTGAAATCTCTGGCAACCATGTTATCAATCCGACAAGCCAAACAAATGGCGGCGGTATTGCTGTCGGAGGAACGTTCACACTTAATTCCGGTAAGATTTCCGATAATATAAAAGATGGTTCGTGGAATGGTGGCGCAGCAGCATCTGTAAGTGGGACATTTACAATGAATGGTGGCGAAGTTTCCGGAAATATTGATACATGCACGGCAGATAATACTGAGGCACGCACAATCGGCGGCGGTGCATTTTATGTTTTAGGAGGCACGTTAAATATCAATGGAGGTACAATAACGAATAATACCTCCCATAGAGGCGGTGCAATAGCATTCCATTATGGTCCTTATGATCGTGGGACAGTTCATATTACAGGTGGCAAAATTGTTGGGAACTATGTAACAGGCGGAGAAGGCGGAGCAATAAATATGACATCTGCAAGAAAAAAGGGAGATTCTGTCTATGACCAGACTGTTACCATAAGTGGTTCTCCTGTTATTGCCAATAATAAAAAAGGTGCTAAAGTGAATGTAACTGGTGATGTATACACTGTTGATACCTCAGCTGCTACAGCGGAAAATAATATCTATTTATCTCTTAATAATAGAAATGAATTAGGAGATGCGTATGCAGAGCGTCAGACAATTCATCTGGGGCAACTGAAAGACGGTGCTTCCATAGGGGTAACAACAGAAACGCAACTCCAGAAAGGACGTACCGTTCAGATAACTACAGCGGAAACGGATACAAAATATTATAAAGATTCGGCAAAATATTTTGTTCCTGATACAGAGAACACGATTGTAGCGGCTGATGAAACAGGAAACTATTTGAAATTGGCTTACAGCGATGCAACATATTATAAAGTTGCACTGGATTTGTCCCATGCAAAAGTGGAAGGTGCAACTGTAACGCAAATTAAGCAAGGTGAAGATTATACTGCTACAATTATAGCAGACACAGGCTATACGCTTCCTGAAACAGCGCCTGATAGGACAACTTATTCTTCTTTCAGCGAAGATAAAAAATCTGCAAGTATTGAGATTAAAAATGTAGACGAAAATAAAACAGTATCTCTTAAGGCTATACCTAATAATTATACCGTAACATTTGACGGCAATGGCAGCACAGACGGCACTATGGAAGTGCAGACAATGACCTATGATACATCTGATGCACTTTCTGAAAATAAATATACAAGGACAGGATATAATTTTGCCGGATGGTCTACGACAAAAGGGGAAACTTCTGAATATCCTGATAAGGTTTCTGTTAAGAACTTAACTGCGGAAAATAACGGCAATGTCACATTATATGCTGTATGGACAAAGAAGGAAACAATCCCTGCATTTGATTCCGGTGAAAATGCTGTTCAGAGCAGTAAATATGACGGAACAGGAAAAGCATATACTTTAACCAGCGAGCTTGAAGGATTTACAATCAGCTATAAGAAAGGCGAAGAAACAGTAGCAGCTCCTACGGCAGTCGGCACCTATGATGTAATTATTACGCGTGCCGAAGATGATACCTATGAGGCTTTCAGCCAGACAATTACAGGTGGTCTTGTAATTACGGCGGCAGATTACCCGGTATCTGTTGTTGCCGATAAAGAAACAATGAGAGGTGCAGGCACAGTTAAACTTACTGCAGACAGTACAGTTGATGAAATTAAAGTAACAGGTATTGTATGCAGTGATGACAGTATCAAACCTACAAAGAATGAAGATGGTACATATTCTGTATCTTTGCCTAATGCAACCAAAACATATATCTTTACGGCACAGATTGATGGGGATTTAAGCAACTACGGTGAAGGCACTGCTTCCTGCACAGTAAGCGTTTCTCGCAAGAAATCATCTTCCTCCTCTTCTGATACCTCCGCACCGACCTACGGCGTTAACACAGGCAAGACAGAGAACGGCAAGATTTCCGTTACTCCTGCAAAGGCAGAAGCAGGCGAGAAGGTAACAATCAAAGCAACACCTGACAGCGGCTATCAGCTGGATAAGGTAACTGTGAAGGATAAAGACAACAGCAACGTGAAGCTGACGAAGGTAAACGATAATGAATACACCTTCACAATGCCGAAGGGTAAGGTTTCCGTTGATGCGACATTCGTACAGAAGGATGCGGCAGATGCTAACCAGAACAGCGCGGCTGAAAAGAGCAAGGTAATCAAGCTGCAAATCGGCAGTCGCATTGTCAACGTGGATAATGAAGCAGTGATTTACGATGCTGCACCCGTTATTCGCAATGACAGAACTCTGGTTCCTATCAGAATCGTTACAGAAACTCTGGGCGGCAAGGTTGATTGGAACGGCGCAACAAAAGAGGTTACACTGCACATCGACGGCAAGGAAATCAAGATGACAGTTGGCAAAACACTGGAGAAATACGGTGTTGCACCTGTGATTATTGATGGACGTACCTTCGTACCTGTTCGCTTTGTGGCAGACGAGCTTGGCGCAACCGTCGCTTGGGACGATGCAACAAAGACAGTGACAATCACGAAAATTGAAAAATAAATCGGAAAAAGAATAACCGAGGGCGTTCATCGGAAACGGTGAGCGCCTTTCGTGTCATGGAATACGGGGAGGAGGATGCGCATGAAAGAAATGGGAAAGCGGCTCAAGGGGCTAAGAGAGAGTATGGGGCTGTCACAGATGAAAATGGCAGAGATTTTGGGATTGAAACAGCCCAGTATTAACCGTTATGAGCAGGGAACAGCAACACCAACGGTTGAAAATCTGAGAAAATATGCGGACTATTTTGACGTGTCTATGGATTACATCTTTGCTCGCACGGATAACCCCGAAGGAAGATTGTATGCACATCAGCCGAAGGCTCTGGCAGGGAATAAGGAAGTACAGCAGTTTATCGAACTGTGCTTTGACCCGGGCTCGCCGTACAATGAAAGGCTGAAGGAAACGATGCTTCGGATGCTGGAGGAAATGCAGGAGTGAGTTCCGGGGGCTATAGCTTAGGATGTGCTCCGATAGGATTGTTCTTAAAACCATCGGCTTTATTGGCAGATATTTATTTCAATTTATCGCAGTTTTTAAAATTTGTTGCAAAATTAGGGCTTCTGCTTCTTGTATAACGACCGGTATCATGATACATTTGATGTAGATTCGAATATATGGAAGAAAGAGATATAATAGAAATAAATAGAGGGAGAGAACAATGAAAATTTCAAAAAAAGATGCGTTGCTGTGGTTTTCCTTTTTTGCACAGTTGGACGAGGAGGAAGAACTGTTGCCGAAGCAGATGGAGCTGGTTTACGCGACCTTTGCGCAGATTGAGGATGCCATTGATGCGAGAAATGAAAAGCTGATGGCGGAAATCAAGGGGCTGAAATCCATTGGCGGCAGAACCTATTTTGTCGGTCCGGAGGAAAAATTCGCCAAGGGCTGCCGTTCCTGTATGACGGGGACAGGCTTAACTGCCATTCGTAAGACGAACAAATGCAACATCCAGTGCAAATTTTGCTATAACTACGGCGAGCTGGAGGACTGTATGCCCATCGGAGAGGGGCTTTGGGAAATCGGCGGCACGAAGTTTTACGAACGGGATTTAGACCTACTGCTTTCCATTCAGGAGAAGCCGACAGGGATTTCCTATGTTTACCTAGAGCCGTTTATGGAGATTGAAAAATACTACGGCATCATCCGAAAATTCCACGAAGCAGGGATTCATCAGCACATGTATACCAACGGCACACTGGCGACAGAGGAAAATCTGAAGGCATTAGGTGAGGCAGGTCTGGATGAGCTGCGGTTCAATCTGGGGGCAAGCAATGCTTCCGATAAGGTGATTGAAGCGATTGCGACAGCAAAGAAATATATCAAATATGTCGGGATTGAAACGCCTATGACACCCGAATATTTTGAAGCATTTATGCAGAAAAAGGATAAGATTCTGGCAACAGGCGTGGACTTCATGAACTGTGCGGAGCTGCATCTGAACAACAACAATATCTGGAATTACGAAGGAGAAAACATGTACGTCTATCGACAGGGGTATGTTTCTCCCATTTGGAGCAGAGAGCTGACCTTCAAGCTGATGAAGCAGGCGGACGAGGAGGGCTGGAATGTTGCGGTGCATGACTGCTCCAACCGCACGAAATTTGCCCGTGGGCTGAATCTGAAGGGGAAGGAAGGCGGTTGGTTCGGCGCAAGCAGCTACGGCTCTGAATTCAGCAGACCGCCCTTTGCGGCATTTCTGCCGATTTTGCAGGACGAGAATTTCCAATTCTTAGAGGAAGAGGAACTGCCCGAAGGCTACAGACCGGGCGAATTGTTTTTCTAAAAAAGCAAATAAAAAAGCACTTGAATTCGTATTTTCCGATACGGGCTTCAAGTGCTTATTTTTTTATTCAGTTGTTTTCCAGAGCAGAAGGGCATCCTCTACATAGCATTCCACCTTCTCCTGATCGACCAGATAGGAAAGATAGGAACGAATCGTGCTGCCGATGAGGACATATTGGCTATAATCCATCGTTAATGCAAACCGCTCGAATACCTGCTTGAGAATCAGCTCAAAATGCAGCGGCTCCTTGCAGATTTCCAGAAGTGCATCCAGAATTTCCTGCATCTTTTTACGGTTTGCGACTGCCAGAGGCTTGATGTCCTCTGTCGGCTCCGCGTGCGCAGGGATGAACAGCCTGCCCTCCAGCTTTTCTATCATATTCAGCGTTTCAAGCTGTGCCGCAATATCATAGAAAAAGGAGATATGATATTTTTCAAGGATATTTTCCCCAAACACGCAGTCTGCCATAAAATAAACATCATCGGGTGTTTTCACGCCGATCATGTCCCAGAAATGCCCCGGCAGGCGGAAATATTCCATGCCCGCAGGCAAAGGCGCATCGGCGATATCCTGTCCCTTGGAGGGGGTTGCCATGAGGAATTTATTCCGCAGCTTCTTGAAGGGATAGCCGCCGTAAAGGAAGGATGGCTCAAGCATCGGGTGCTCCACAATCGCCAGCTCCATGGGTGTGGTATAGACGGCGCAGTTAAGCCGATTCTGCAGCAGGGTATTGCCGCCGTCGTGGTCGGCGTTGGAATGGGTGTTGATGATTGCGGTCAGCTTCCAGCCCTGTGCATCCAGAATTTTCTGGATTTTTCTGCCGGCATCCTTATCGTTTCCGCTGTCGATCAGCCAGACATCGTCATCACTTACGCGATAAACGCCGATTTTGGAAGGAGCATTGATGTAATAGGTATTTTCTGCGACCTGCACCAGTTCATACATGGGCAAAACCTCCTTTATCCTTTATTAAAAAATAAGACCTTGGGGACGCTGGTTCAAGCAGGGTTTGCACCCTTGCCCTTCGGGCAACCGCCGCATCTGTTCGGCGGTGCGAACCCCAACACCTCTGCTGGATACCTCAGACCTCCATTTGCAAAAACTGCGTTTTTGCGAGGAATTATTGAAATTTCCCACACAAAACGCAGTTTTGTGTCAGTATAGGGTTCTTAGGGGATTATCCCCTAAGTGGGGTTTGGGGCAAAGCCTCAAGGTCTTTAAGGTGTTTAGTTCATGGAATCCGTAGAGCCGATGACATTTTTGATTTTGTCCTCAACCAGCTCCTGAATCAGCGCTCTGCCTGCGCCCAGATAGCCGCGAGGGTCAAATGCCGCAGGCTCATCCCCGAAGGATTTGCGAACAGCAGCAGTCATTGCCAGTCTCAGGTCAGTATCCATGTTGATTTTGCAGACAGCCATGGAAGATGCCTTACGCAGCATTTCCGCAGGAATCCCTTTTGCGCCCGCAATGTTTCCGCCGTATTCATTGCACATCGCAACACATCTCTGGTCAACAGAGGATGCACCGTGCAGAACGATGGGATAGTTATGGAAGCCTGCCGCCTCCAGCTTTTCTGTGATGGTTGCCAGTCTGTCAAAGTCCAGCTTTGCCTCGCCCTTGAATTTATAAGCACCATGGCTTGTGCCGATGGCAATGGCAAGGGAATCCACACCCGTGCGTTTTACGAAATCAACTGCCTGATCGGGATCAGTGTAGGTTGCATGTGCCGCATCTACGTTAACCTCATCCTCAACGCCTGCCAGCTTGCCCAGCTCTGCCTCAACCACGATGCCTCTTTCGTGGGCGTATTCTACGATTTTCTTTGTCTGTGCTACGTTTTCCTCATACTCCAGATGGGAACCGTCAAACATGACAGATGTGAAACCGTATTCGATACAGTCTTTACATACTTCAAAATCAGAGCCGTGATCCAGATGCAGTGCAATATCCAGATCGGTTTCTTCGATTGCGGCATCCACCATTGCCTTCAGATATTTGGGATGCGCATATTTCAGAGCAGATTTGGAAACCTGCAGGATGACAGCGGAATTCTGCGCCTTTGCCGCAGCTACGACACCTTGGATGATTTCCATGTTATTGATGTTGAACGCACCGATGGCATAGCCGCCCTCAAATGCCTTTTCAAACATTTTTTTTGTTGTTACCAAAGCCATATAAAGACACCTCTCTTGAATTATTTTGGGTTTGCATTTAGCATTGCCTTATATTAGAATTATAATACGGTAATAGATTTGTGACAAGGCATTTGCACGGAAAAGATTGGGGGCATGGAAAAATGAAAGCAATTCTGGCGATTCTGGCAGTTCTGGGGATAGACCTTTCCTCGAAGGAGTGGGCAGAGAAAAACCTGCCGCTCAATAAAAAACGGGAAATTGTCAAAGATCACCTCTATTTCTGGCACATAAAGAACAGAGGCATAGCATATAATAGATTCGGCGGAAGAAGAAAGGGAATCCTTCTTGCCACGGGCGCGCTGCTTGCCTTTTATGGCGGTCTGTTGGTGCGGATTTTGCGCGGCAAAGGGGAAAGACGGCTTGCCCTTCCGCTTGCCCTGACCTTGGGCGGCGGTGCGGCAAACTTCTGGGAGCGGCTCAGAAAAGGGCGCGTGACGGATTTTTTGTTCATCCCTGTGAAGGGGAAAAATGCCCCGATTTTCAACATTGCGGATGTTTCGATTGTCGTTGGTGCGCTCTGGATGACAGTGATTCCGTTTCTCAAAAATAAGAAAAAATGATTTTACTGTTGCCTAACATGGGCGATTGTAGTATAATCAGTACAGAAATCCTGAAATGCACGACAACTTGCTATATTTGAACCTACATTACTGACTCGGGATTCCTATAAACAGCGGATATGTCAGGCCCCAAGATAATTCCCTTTGGGCGGGGGAAGGCAGATTCCGAGGTTGCGGAAACCCACCTGGCTTAGGCTAGGTGTCAAGGGGCAAGACCGGCATTTCGGGGTTATTTTTTTACGTTAAAATAGAAATAGAGTATCAGCAGAGAACTGAACCGCCGGAAGGCGGTTCTTTTTTTGCTACAGATGTATATACTTGTACCGATAAGGAGTTGGTACAATGAAAAAATACATATTACTGGGCGGTCTGCTGCTGCTTTCCCTTTCTGCATGCGGTACGGAGCGACCGGCAGAGCGCGCAAAGGTGGGGCAGATTGGTGCAGAGAGCTCCGTCAGTCGGGAAATGGCGGCGAAAACGATTGCCTTAGCGTTTTATACGAATCAGGAATTGGATGAAATGGAAACGAAGCTGAATTTTTCCGACCTTTCAGCGGAGGACTGGGCGTATCCTTATATTCAAGGCTGTGTGGAGCAGGGCTTTTTCGCGGGCAGTGAGGAAGGCACCTTTCGTCCGCAGGCGGATTTAACGCTTTGGGAGGCACAGGCATTGATGGACAGGCTTGCGCCAGATTATAACAGCCGCATTGTGCTGACGGCGAAGAATAAAAACATGGCGGTTTCCTATGAGCTTTGGGTACAGCTTTTGGAAACGGCGCTTAAGGCAAGGCGCGGAGAGGACAGCCTTTATTCCTATGGGATTCAAACGGAAAATGCGGTGGTTCTGGATACGGATGGGCTTTGCGATACAGGCAGATTCACCGCGGCAGGCATAGATTTAACGCCCTATGCCGCAAGCCGCATTACCTTTCTGGAAAAGGATGGGGAAATCCTTGCGCTGCTGACGGTAGAAGCCGCTTCGCCTGTGGTGAAAAATATCTATTGCAGGCAGGAAAAAGGTGCGCTTTCTCTGGAAACGGGGGAGGGCGCGGCGATGCTTGCCTACGGAAAAGCGCTTGATGAGGGGATTTATGATGTAAAACTGGAAAACGGTAAGGTCGCAGAGGTGACGGCAGTGGAATCTGTCGGAGGCTGCACCGTGAAGCGCGTGGACGGAGAAACGCTGTATCTGGCGGAGCGGGGCGAGCTGCCTTGGGCAGAAGCGGCAAGGGTTTATGATGCGGCAGGAGAAGAAATCGCAAAGGCGGATTTTACCGATTTGATTTGCGGCACGGATTGCGGCGAATTTTTTGAAAAGGACGGGAAAATCTGCGCGGCGGTGATTCGTACCCCTGCGGTTTTGGAACGGATGCGCGTCTTTCTGAAGGGGGCGGAGCAGGAAACCGTAACCCTTTCCGCGGAGAATGGCTTTACGCTTTCCAATGGAACAAACGAGAAGCATTTTTTGCCCGAAGCAAAGGCGGTTCTGACAGCCGATTTGCCTTGGTTTTCGCATGGCATTGTGACGGCAACGGCAGAAACACCGATTCGTGTGGCATTTGCAGACGGAACAGCGTATCAATATGAAGGCACGATTGAATTGGAACGGCGCGGCGCAGACAGCCTTGCTGTTATCAACGAACTGCCCTTGGAACGGTATCTGCTCGGCGTTGTGCCGCATGAAATGCCGACCTCCTTCGGACAGACGGCATTGGAGGCGCAGGCAATTACGGCACGCAGCTATGCCTATAATCAGTTTTATGCGAATACCTATTGTGCGTATGGCGCGCATGTAACCGATACCACCGCCAGTCAGGTGTATCTGGGCTATGCTGAAAATGAAACGGCGGCACAGGCGGTGAAAGCGACCGAGGGGATGTGTGCCGTAACGAAAACAGGTGCGGTGGCGCAGACCTATTTTTATTCCACCTCCTGTGGCTTCGGGGCAGGCAGTCAGGAGGTCTGGTCGAAGGACGGCAGCTTTTCCGGCAGGGAAAAATCCTATTTGCAGGCGCAGACCTACGGGGATTTCGCGCCGCCGCAGACGGAGGAGGAATGGCTTGCCTTCTGGCAGGATTGGAAGAAACAGGGATATGATATGAATTCACCGTGGTATCGCTGGAAGGTGTATTTCAGCTGTGGACAGCTGACAGAAATTTTGCAGAAAACCTTAGCGGAAAGCGCGAATTGCAGGATAGAAGGAAATCAAAATGATTTGGGCAGGCTGACAGGCATTGCGGTGACACGCAGAGGACAGGGTGGACTCGCAATGGACTTGCAGTTGACCTTTGAAAAGGGGATGGCAACGGTGAAAACGGAAAATGCTATCCGTAAGGCGCTTTCGCCAACAAAAAGAACCCTTGGTGAGCCGATTTATCTGCAACGGAAGGGCGCAGAAGCTGTGACGGGAAATGCTATACTGCCAAGCGGATTTTTCGCAGTGAAGGAAATGAAAAACGCGGAAGGAAAGCTGACGGGCGTGGCGCTTTACGGCGGCGGAAACGGGCATGGCGTGGGACTGAGCCAGTATGGCGCGAAATACCTTGCGGAGCAGGGGAAAACAGCCGCAGAGATTGTTGCGTGCTATTTCCCGGGGACAAAGGTAGAGAAGGTGCTGTAAAGAGAGTAGGACTCAACTTTCCCTCTGAAAAAAATTCGTAGTGGACTAAAAACAGTCCCTTTTCTGAAGAAGAACTGTGCTATCATAGGGCAGATGGCAGAAAGGAAGTGTTTTTATGGCTATGAATGAAATGAAAAGGCAGTTATTTGAACAGGAAAGATGGATTCACCGTTTGTCTGCCCTGAGCGGTTTGGTTTATATGTTGAGCAATTCTTTGCAGGCAGTTGAAATGGACGGAAAGGATGATTATATCAATGCTGTCGGGTATATAAGCAGTTCCTTGTCAGAAACAGAATTGGCTCTGAAACAGCTATCCGAGGAAATGTTCACATCTTTCAGAGGTTGGAAAGCACAGACGTATGTGCTTTTGCAGGAATATCCTGTGTAAAAGAAAAAAGTCCCCTAAGGGGACTTTTTTGTTGCAAGGAAAGCATGTTGTCGAAAAAAGGAAAGCATGCTATGATAGATACATGGAAACCGTGACAGGTTTGGCTGACCTCCGATTTTAACTAAGGATTGGAGGTGGTGCTATGAATACTTATGAAGTGTGGATGACCGTACTTACATTTGGCTTATTTTTGATAGCACTCCTCTCTTATACTCCTCTCTTATATAGACAAGAGAAAATAAAAAGACTACCTGTCATAGAACTTTGGACGGTTTAGACAGGTAGTCTTACCCCTGAGGTTGACCACAACGTGGCGGTTTCCTACTTAGTTTTATTATAGCATTCGCAGGGGAAGAAAGCAACCACGAAGTGGGTGCTTTTTTATCGCTTTTATCGCAGAGAAACGTAGGTTTTAATGACCTCAACGATTTTATCCAGATCCATTCTGGAGGTGTTGAGGATAAGGTCATAATTTTCTGCCTTTCCCCATTTGCCGCCTGTGAAGTAGTTGTAATAATTCGCACGGCGCTTATCGGTCTTAATCACCATGGATTCTGCGCCCTGAGGGTCGTGGTGATAGGTATGGATGGCACGCTCCACGCGGTCGGGCAAATCCGCCTGCAGGAAAATATTGATGCAGTTGGGGTTTTCGGACAGCACATAGTTTGCGGAACGCCCAACAATAACACAGGGGCCCTCCTCTGCCACCTCTTTGATGACCTGAGACTGCACCAGAAAGATTTTTTCATTCAGCGGCAGACCGACAGAATCAATGCTGGGGGTCAGAGAGGTCAGAGAGAAAAACAGATTGCCGACAGAGGTTTTTTCCGCATCCTTGAAGCATTCAACGGAAAGTCCGGTTTTTTCTGCTGCCATGGTAATCAGTTCGTTATCATAAAAGGGAATCCCAAGGGTTTCCGCCAGTTTTTTGCCGACAATGCGACCGCCGCTGCCATATTGGCGGCTGATGGTGATGATTTTATTCTGGTTCATGGTAACAACTCCTTATCGTTCAGAAATGCAATTTCTGTAAAATTTATTTTTCATATTTTTTCATTATACCGCTTTTTCCAAAAAGTGACAAGCGGAGATTTTTTCGGTGAAAAAACAGCTTTTTCCGCTTGGAAACTTTACTTTTTCAAGAAAAGTGTTTATGATATTAAGGATGGACTACTATGACAGTAGAAAACAGAAATAGATAAAAGAGTAAGGAGATAGTGACATGGGTGAAGCTTTAACAGGTTTAAAAAGAAGCTGCATGTGCTGCGATGTAAACGAAAGCATGATTGGGCAGGAAGTGACGGTAATGGGCTGGGTACAGCGTCGCCGCGACCTGGGTCAGCTGATTTTCATTGCATTAAGAGACAAAACGGGTCTGGTGCAGATTGCAATCGACGGCAACACAGCAGAAAAGGATTTGTTCGCAAAGGCGGAAATGGTTCGCAGTGAATATGTACTGGCAGTGAAGGGTCTGGTTGCCGCAAGAGAAGAGGGCAACATCAACCCCAACATGAAAACAGGGAAAATCGAGATTATCGCCAAGGAGCTGCGTATCCTTTCCGAATCCGAAACAACCCCCTTCCAGATTGAGGACAACATCACCGTAAAGGATGATTTGCGTCTGAAATATCGTTATTTGGATCTGAGAAGACCTTCTCAGCTGAAAAATCTGGTGCTGCGTCATAAGGTTGTACAGGTGATGAGAAACTTCCTGGATAAAGAGGGCTTTTTGGAAATTGAAACTCCTGTTCTGGGCAAATCCACACCCGAAGGCGCAAGAGACTATCTCGTACCTTCTCGCGTACACCCCGGCAATTTCTATGGTCTGCCTCAGTCCCCGCAGCTGTATAAGCAGCTTCTGATGGTTTCCGGTATGGACAGATATTATCAGGTTGCAAAATGCTTCCGTGACGAGGATCTGCGTGCGGACAGACAGCCCGAATTCACACAGGTGGACATGGAGCTGTCCTTCGTGGAAATCGAAGATATCATGGATATCAACGAAAGAATGATGCAGAAGGTATTCAAGGATTTGATGAACGTAGACATCAAGCTGCCCCTGCCCAGAATGACCTATGCAGAGGCAATGGAGCGCTTTGGTTCCGATAAGCCCGATGTACGCTTCGGAATGGAGCTGAAAAATATTTCCGATGTTGTGGCAGGTACCGATTTTGTGGTATTCAAATCCGCTCTGGAAAACGGCGGCAGCGTGCGTGCCATCAATGCGAAGGGCTGTGGCTCCTTCCCCAGAAAGAAAATCGATTCTCTGGTTGAATTTGTAAAAACATATAAGGCAAAAGGCTTGGCTTGGATTGTGGTAAATGCAGACGGCACAATCAAATCCCAGATTGCAAAATTCTTCACACCCGAAAAAATGCAGGAAATCGTAGATGCGATGGATGGGCAGCCCGGTGACCTGATTCTCATTTGCGCGGATAAGGATAAGGTCGTATTCGACTCCCTTGGCGCGCTGCGTGTAGAGCTGAGCAAAATGCTGGAGCTGACAAAGCCCGATGATTTCGCATTCCTGTGGATTACAGAATTCCCTATGCTGGAATGGGATGAGGAGGAAAACAGATATGTAGCGGTGCATCATCCGTTTACCGCTCCCATGGATGAGGACTTGGATCTGATTGATACCAATCCCGGCGCTGTGCGTGCAAAGGCATACGATATCGTTCTGAACGGCTATGAGCTGGGTGGCGGCTCCATCAGAATCCACCGCAGAGATATCCAGAAGAAGATGTTCGAGCTGCTTGGCTTCAGCGACGAGGATGCGCAGGAACGCTTCGGCTTCCTTTTGGATGCCTTCAAATACGGCGTACCCCCTCATGGCGGCTTGGCGTTCGGTCTGGACAGAATCATCATGCTGATGAGCAATGCACCCAGTATTCGTGACGTGATTGCCTTCCCTAAGGTAAAGGACGCATCCTGCCCGATGACAGATGCACCCGGCGTGGTAGACGAAAAACAGCTGGACGAGCTGGGCATTGCAATCAAGGAAACGGAAGAAGCAACAGAGGAATAAAAACGGTGAAAAGGGTGGAAAATTTTCTGCCCTTTTCTTTTTTACACGAAAAGACAAAACTTCCTCTTGACTTTTTCGCAAAAATGTAAGAAAATAGCTATGTTATACATCTGTCGGTGCGTGGCCCAGCTTGGTAGGGCGCAGCGTTCGGGTCGCTGAGGTCGTGGGTTCAAATCCCGTCGCACCGATAGGAGACTGCTTTGTTGGAATAAAATTTCAATGAAGCAGTCTTTTTTAATTTTCTCTTAAATAAGTTGTTTCCGGCAGGCAATTCGATTATAATGTAACGATGGAATAAAGCGTACAAACAGGAAAGGAGTTTCTGATAAAATGGTAACAGAAATTTTAAAGGCCATATTCTTTGGCATTGTGGAGGGCATTACGGAATGGCTGCCCATTTCCTCTACGGGACACATGATTCTGCTGAACGAATTTGTGAAGCTACAGGTTTCGGATGAATTTTATAAGTTGTTTGAGGTTGTCATTCAGCTTGGCGCAATTCTGGCGGTTATCCTGCTGTTCTTCCATAAGCTGAATCCCTTCTCGCCAAGCAAGAGCGCGCCGCAGAAGCGGAATACCTGGCGGCTGTGGTTCAAGGTGGTGCTTGCGGTGATTCCTTCCGCGGTGATCGGTCTGCCGTTGGATGACTGGATGGATGCACATTTTTACAATTATGTTGTGGTTGCCATCACTTTGATTGTTTACGGGATTGCGTTTTTGTTCGTGGAGCGAGAAAACAGCAACCGCAGAGCCTACGCAAATTCGGTGTATGATATTGATTTGAAAACTGCCTTGTTCATCGGCTGTTTCCAGTGCCTGAGCCTGATTCCCGGTACTTCCCGTTCCGGCTCCACCATTCTGGGGGCAATCATTCTTGGTGTAGGCAGAGCCGCAGGGGCAGAGTTCTCCTTCTTCCTTGCCATCCCCACGATGCTTGGCGCAAGCGTGCTGAAGCTTGTGAAATTCCTGCTTTCCGGCGTTTCCGCAACAGGCGCGGAGTGGGCGATTCTGGCGGTCGGCTGCGTGGTTTCCTTCGTGGTCAGCCTGCTTGTCATCAAGGGTCTGATGGAATATGTACGCAAGCACAGCTTTGCGGTATTCGGCGTGTACCGCATCATTCTGGGGGTGCTGGTTCTGGGCTATTTTGCCTTCCAAACCCTGCACGCATAAAAATTACATAAGGGAAAATAAAAAATGAACGGAGCCGATTTTTTCGACTCCGTTCATTTTTTATTCTGCTTCAATCTGTTCAAAGATTTCCTGTGCAGGTCTCTGATACCAGCCTGTCTTATCCTCGCTGACAAGTCCTGCGGTCTGGGAATTATAATACATTTCGCATGCCTCAAGGTCATTCATTTTGTGCTTTTTCTGCAGCAGTGCAACCACCTCTGCGCCGACAGCGGCGCGGCTTTCGTGATGGGTATATTCCTTCTCCTGCTCTCCGGCATCGCTTTCCAGATAGGTCAGCCCGTCAATCATGCCGACAAAGAAATCAATATCCATTTCGGGGAAGGTTTTGTGGCTGTCCAGAATCAGATCAATGAAGCCGGACTGCTGAAAGGAAATAAATACCTTATTGCTGGGGATATTTTTCAGATCACTGTAATATTCTACGCAGGAAACAACTAAAGTACGCTGGTCCATTTTTCTCTCTCCTTTTTATCCATAAAAAATTTATTAAGATTTATGATACCGCATTTTCACATAATTTTCAACCATTCCCCGCAGGAAAACTTGACATTCTCCGATTTTTCAGTATGCTAAAGGAAGCAAGATAAAATTGGAAGGAAGTGCTTATTTTGGTAGCAGTAAAAATAGATGAAACCTTAAAGGAACGTTGCCCTGATGCTGCTTTGGGGCTTTTGCAGGCAAAGGTTGCGGTTGCGCCCGATCCGGAAGAATTTCTGGCACTGCTGAATGGGAAAATTGCGGAGCTTTCCGAGGTAGAGCTTTCGCAGGCAAATAAGAGAGATAAAATTCAGGCAACCAGAAAGGCGTATAAGGCATTGGGGAAGGAGCCCAACCGTTATCGTTCCTCCGCAGAGGCAATGTGCAGAAGAATTGCAAAGGAACGAGGGCTGTATTACATCAATAACGTGGTGGATATCAATAATTATCTTTCCATCAAATCGGGGTATTCTATGGGGACGTATGATCTTGCGAAAACAAAGGGAGACATTCTCTGGATGCGTGCGCCCGAAGGCACGGCATATCGCGGCATCGGCAAGGATGTGCTGAATATTGAATTTCTGCCGGTTTTGTTTGACGAGGAAGGGCCCTTCGGCAATCCCACCAGTGATAATGACAGAACCATGATTACGGATGCAACAGAGGATTTGCTTCTAGTGTATTATGCCTTTGATGGGGCGGAGGATTTGCCTGCGCTTCTCTCCGAAGCAAAGGACTTACTGGAAAAATATGCAGGTGGCAGAGAATTCGAGACGAAAATCTTGATTTAAAAAATCCGAATATAATAAGGAAGGTGATCGGATGAAAACCTTTGAAAGCTTATATCGGGACTATTACCAGAAGGTATATGCGTTTCTCAACCGCATGTGTGCCGATGGGGATTTAGCGGAGGATTTGACGCAGGAAACCTTTTTGCAGGCATATAAATCACTCTATAAATTTCGGGGAGAGTGTGAGGTTTTTACCTGGCTTGCGGCAATTGGCAAGCATACCTATTTCAAATATCTGAAAAAGAAGCGGCTGCATCTGGATGCGGCGAATTTGGATTTGGTGGCGCAGAGCTATCTGAAGGGGGATGTCAGCCCGGAGGAGCATGTCAGCCAGAAGGATATTGAAAAAGCGGTGCGCAAGGTGGTTGATGATATCCCGAAGAAATACCGCGATGTGGTGGTGCTGCGTGTTTATGCGGAGCTGCCGTTTTCGCAGATTGCACAGATACTCAGGATTAGCGAAAATTCTGCAAAGGTGATTTATTTCAGAGCGAAGAAAATGCTGATGGAGGTGTTGAAGGATGAATTGGAAATGTGAACTGGTGATGGATCTGGCACCTCTGTATTATGACGGGGTTGCAAGCAGGGTCAGCAAAAGGCTGGTGAAAAAGCATCTGCGTGAGTGTCCGCAGTGCCGCACCTATTATAAAAAATATCACCCCGTAGACAAAGTTCCCACAGAAGTCCCGAATTGGGATGTGGAGGAAAATTATGCCATGCTGGCAAGAAAAGTCCGCAAAAGACGGCTTGTGCTTTGGGGCGGCTTCCTTTCCTATCTGAGCACGACGATTGTTGCGCTGGTGTTTTGGTATGCAAGGGGACAAAAAAGATGAAAAAAATTTAAGACAGAAAATGCCGAAAATCCGAGGGTTTCCGTCGACTCTCTTTTTTGCACAAAAAAAATTTGCGAAATTTGTGTAACTTTTTCCGTAATTTAGGGTACTAAGTTAAAGTAACGAAAAAATGGAACGGATTTCGGTAAATGAAATAGTTTCTCATATTCCCTGAGAAAGGGGAGAAGGAGTGGAAAAATGAGCTTTCGTGTGTTAGGGACGGGCATGTATGTCCCACCCAGGGTTGTTACGAATGATGACCTGTCACAGTTTTTAGAGACCAATGACGAATGGATTACCCAGAGGGTCGGCGTAAAGGAACGCCATATCAGCACAAATGAAACGGCGGCGGATATGGGTGCCAAGGCTGCAAGGGCTGCTTTGGAAAACAGTGGCGTAGCGGCGGAGGAAATCGACCTGATTTTGGCGGCAAGCGTCAGCGGGGAGAGCATTTCCCCTTCTGTTTCCTGCATGATTCAGAATCTGCTGGGGCTTTCCTGCATGACCATGGATATCAATGCGGCATGCTCTGCGTTTGATTTTCTTCTGGAAACGGCGGCAGGGTTCTTTGCCAGAGGCAAGGTGAAGAAGGTGCTCGTTATCGGGGCAGAACGTCTGAGCCGCCTGCTGGACTGGAATGACAGAGGCACCGCGGTTATCTTCGGTGACGGCGCAGGTGCGGTGGTTCTGGAAGCAGGTGAAAATTATCTGGATGCTGTTTTTGATGTAAAGGGCGGCGATGATGTCATTGATATTCCACAGCCTGTAGGGATGTCTCCCTTCTATGAAAGAGGGCAGGAAAAGAAGCCCTATATTCACATGGCGGGGCAGGAAACCTTTAAATTTGCGGTAACCGCCATTTGCAGAGACTGCAAGGAAATTCTGGAGCGCAATGGGCTGACCTTTGACGATATCGCGTATATTGTGCCGCATCAGGCAAATCAGCGCATCATTGATTTCGCAAGCACAAAGCTGAAGGTGCCCAAGGAAAAATTTTATTTAAATATTCATAAATACGGCAATACTTCTTCCGCCAGCATTCCCATTGCCTTGGACGAACTGAACCGGGCAGGGAAGCTGCATAGAGGAGATTTATTATTACTGCCTGCCTTTGGCGGCGGTCTGGCAAGCGCCTGTTGTTTAGTAAGATGGTAAAAAAGAAAAGAAAACAAGAAAAAAGGTAAAAGAAAAGGAGAAAAAATTATGGTATTCGAAAAAATCGCAGCAATGTTGGCAGAAAAACTGGAATGTGACGCAGCAGAAATCAAGATGGACACAGAATTCAGCACACTGGGCATCGACTCTCTGGATGTTATGGAGCTTCTGATGAATCTGGAAGAAGAGCTGGGCACAGAAATTGAAATGGGCGAAAACAAAGTAAACACTGTTGGCGATCTGGTTAAGCTGATCGAAGAAAAACAGGCGTAAGAAAAAAACAAAGGAAAAGGAGGACGACGATATGATCGTTTCACCGATTTGTGAGATGCTGGGCATCAAATATCCTATTTTTCAGGGCGGTATGGCATGGATTGCTGACGGCAAGCTGGCGGCAGCGGTTTCCAATGGCGGCGGCCTTGGGATTATCTCTGCAATGAACGCAGGCGGCGATTATCTGAGAGAACAGATTCGCATTGCAAGAAGCCTGACAGATAAACCCTTCGGCGTGAATATCATGCTGATGAGTCCCCATGTGCAGGAAGTGGCAAAAATCGTTGCAGAGGAAAAGGTGGCAGTAGTCACCACAGGTGCAGGCATTCCCAATCAATATGTTCCCATGTGGAAGGAAGCAGGCATCAAGGTGATTCCTGTAGCGGCTTCTGTCGCAGCGGCAAAGATGATGGCGAGAGCAGGTGCAGATGCTGTCATTGCCGAAGGTGGCGAATCCGGCGGTCATATCGGCGAGCTTTCCACCATGCCCTTGGTTCCCCAGGTGGCAGATGCGGTGGATATCCCTGTACTGGCGGCAGGCGGCATCGGCGACGGCAGAGGGATGGCAGCGGCATTTATGCTGGGCGCAGTTGGCGTGCAGATGGGCACTCGTTTCCTGCTTGCAGAGGAATGTGGTGTGCATCAGAATTATAAGGATATGGTGAAAAAGGCAACGGATGTTTCCACAACAGCGACAGGCAGACGCTTCGGCGGCAGCACCTGCCGTGTGATGAAAAACCAGTTTGCCCGTCATTTCCTGCAGGTGGAATATGCCCCCGAAACAACCGCCGAAATGGTAGATAAGCTAGGCGTTGGCGCACTGCGCAAGGCAGCAGTGGAGGGCGATACCAAGGAAGGCTGCTTTATGGCAGGGCAGATTGCCGGCATGGTGAAAAAGGAACAGCCTGCGGCAGAAATTGTGCGGGAAATTGCAGCAGAAGCAGAGGCGTTACTGAAAGGAGCGGCAAAATGGGTAAAATAGCATTTGTTTTTTCCGGTCAGGGCGCACAGAAGGCAGGCATGGGCAAAAGCTTTTATGATAACAACGAAACCGTAAAGGATTTGTTCGACAGAGCAGAAACCCTCAGAAGCGGTACACTGGCGCAGTGCTTTTCCGGCACGGCGGAGGAGCTGAAGGAAACGCAGAATACACAGCCCTGTCTGTATCTGACAGATCTTGCAGCGGCGATTGCGCTTTCCGAAGCAGGTATCCCTGTGGATGGCGTGGCAGGCTTTTCTCTGGGTGAACTGCCTGCATTGGCGTTTGCCGGTGCGTATAGCCATCTGGATGGCTTCCGTCTGGCTTGCATCCGCGGCAGAGCTATGGCAAAGGCTGCGGCAGAGCATCCTGCGTCCATGCTTGCGGTCATGAAGCTGGACAATGCAAAAATCGAGGAAATCTGCAAGCAGTTCAAGCAGGTGTATCCCGTAAACTATAATGCGCCCGGTCAGCTTGTTGTGGCAGGGGCGATTGAGGAAATGAATGCCTTCAAGCAGGCGGTGCGTGAAGCAGGCGGCAGAGGTCTGCCCGTAGCAGTCGGCGGTGGGTTCCATTCTCCCTTCATGGATGGAGCAAGCAGGGAATTTTCCGAGGATGCAAGAGAATTTGAGCTGAGAAAGCCCGCGCTGACCGTTTATTCCAACTTTACCACAGAGCCCTATACGGAAAACGTACTGGAATTGATGGAAAATCAGATTAACCACAGTCTGCGTTGGCAGGAAAGCATGGAACGCATGGCGGCAGATGGCTTCGATACCTTCATTGAGGTAGGCATCGGCGATACGCTGAAAAAGCTTATCAAGCGCATCCTGCCCGAAGCAAGGGTATACAGCGTTTCCGATATGGAGGAAATCGAAAAGGTGAAGGAGGAAATGGGATGCTGAAAGGAAAAACAGCAGTCGTAACCGGCGGCTCCAGAGGGATTGGTAAGGCAATTTGCCTGAAATTTGCAGAAAATGGTGCAGATATTGCGTTTTTATATGCGGGCAATACCGTGAAGGCGGAGGAAACCGTAAAGGAATTGGAAGGACTGGGCGTAAAGGCAAAGGCATATCAGTGCAACGTTGCGGATGCAGATGCCGTTGCGGCAGTTATAAAGGAAATCGTGAAGGATTTCGGCGGCATTCAGATTCTGGTGAATAACGCAGGCATTACGAAGGATAAGCTGGTGCCCATGATGAAGGCGGCAGATTTTGACGCAGTCATTGATACAAACCTCAAGGGCGCATTTTATATGACAAAAGGGGTATATCCTCTTTTCCTCAAGCAGAAGGGCGGCAAGATTATCAATATCAGCTCCGTTTCCGGTCTGACAGGCAACCCTGGGCAGGCAAATTATTCCGCATCCAAGGCAGGGGTAATCGGGCTGACAAAATCCGTTGCCAAGGAACTGGCTTCCAGAGGGGTATGCTGCAATGCAATCGCTCCCGGCTTTATCGCAACGGAAATGACACAGGCATTGGAAAACGATACATTGAAGGATGCCATTCCCATGAAGCGCTTCGGCGAAGCGGAGGAAGTGGCGAAGCTGGCATTGTTCTTAGCGTCGGAACATTCTGATTACATTACAGGCGAGGTCATCCGTATTGATGGCGGTCTGGCATGCTGAATCGGCGCGAAGGAACCGAAAAAGCAGTCGGATTTCGCAGGAAAGGATTGATGAAATGAGACGAGTAGTAGTAACAGGCATCGGCGCAGTGACCCCTGTGGGCAATAACGTGCCGGAATTCTGGGAAGCAATTAAAAACGGAAAAAACGGTATCGCACCCATCACCAGATTTGATGTCAGCGAAAGCAAATATAAGCTGGCGGCAGAGGTGAAGGAGTTTGATCCGACAAAATATATGGATAAGCTGACAGCAAAGAAGCTGGATCGTTTCGTGCAGTTCGCTATGGTGGCAGCCGGCGAGGCGATGACAGACAGTCAGCTGGAAGGCAATATTGAAAAAGAGGATTTGGCGGTTTATTTCGGTAGCGGCATCGGCGGCTTTGAAACGCTTTGCGAAAGCTATGATGTGCTGAGGGAAAAAGGACCTCGCCGTGTTTCTCCTCTGTTCATCCCCAAGATTATCAATAACATTGCGGCAGGCAATATTGCCATTCACTATCAGGCGCAGAATGCCTGTGTTGCGGTTTCTACCGCCTGTGCAACAGGTACAACTGCTATCGGTGAAGGCTACAGAGCCGTTCTGCATGGCTATACCACAGCGGCAATCTGCGGCGGCAGTGAAGCGGCAATCGTTCCGTTGGCAGTGGCAGGCTTCGGCAGCTGCATGGCACTGAATGCATCGGAAGACCCCAATGCGGCATCCCTGCCCTTCGATAAACGCCGTGCAGGCTTCGTTATGGGCGAGGGCGCAGGTGCGGTAATTCTGGAGGAATATGAACACGCAAAGGCGCGCGGCGCAAAAATTTATGCGGAAATCGTAGGCTATGGCTCCACCTGTGATGCACACCATGTAACCGCTCCTGCGGAGGAAGCAATCGCAAGCGGCAAGGCAATCGTAAATGCAATGGCAGGTCTGGAAGGCGTAAAGCCCGAAGAAATTTATATCAATGCACATGGCACAGGCACAGCCCTGAATGATAAAACAGAAACCAGAGCTATCAAAAATGCCTTTGGCGAAGCAGATGCGAAAAAGGTTCACATCAGCTCCACAAAATCCATGACAGGGCACATGCTCGGTGCAGCAGGTGCAGTAGAGGCAATCGCGGCAATTCTGGCAGTGCAGGAGGATGTTATCCCTCCTACCATCAACCTGAAGGAGGCTGACCCCGCGTGTGATTTGGACTACACCCCCAATACAGCAGTTAAGACAACCGTAGAAGCGGCAATGTCCACTTCTCTGGGCTTTGGCGGTCATAATGCCTGTGTTGCATTCAGAAAGATGAGGGGCTGATGAATATGGATACGAATAAAATCAATGACCTGGCGAAGATTCTGCGCCAGAATCAGCTGACAAAATTAGACCTGACAGAGGGGGATACCCGTATTGTTCTGGAAGCAGGCGGCAGACAGGCGGTAGTGGAAATGCCTGTGGTTTCTGTGGAAAATATAGCGGAAGTGCCTGTTGCAGAAGTGCCTTCTGTGGAAAAAGCAGAAGCACCCGCAGGCGTGGAGCAGAAATCCCCGCTGGTGGGTACGGTTTATCTTGCGCCACAGGCAGGGGCAGAGCCCTTTGTGCAGGTGGGCGATAAGGTGAAAAAGGGCGATGTGCTCTGCATTGTCGAATCCATGAAGATGTTCAATAATATCGAAGCAGAACTGGAAGGCACGATTGCGGCAGTCTGCGTGGATAATGGACAGATTGTGGAATTCGGTCAGCCCTTGGTTCGCATCTTGCCCGAAAAGGAGGAAAACTGATGAATCAGGAAGAAATCAAAAAAATCCTGCCCCATAGAGATCACATGCTTCTGATTGATGAAGCAGAGCTGAGAGAGGGCAAGGCTTACGGCAAAAAAACCATCCGAGGGGATGAATTTTTCCTGCAGGGGCATTTCCCCGGTAATCCGGTTGTCCCCGGTGTCATTCTCTGCGAAATTCTGGGGCAGAGTGCGTGTGTCCTGCTTTCCGGTGAGGCAGAGGGCATTACCCCCTTCTTTACGGGACTGGATAAGGTGCGTTTTAAAAACCCCGTACACCCCGGGGATGTATTTGAAACAGAATGTACCCTGCTCAAGCATAAGGGTCCCTTCTACTGGGCAGAGGGCAAGGGCTATGTAGACGGTAAGTTGTGTGTCAGTGCAGAGTTTTCCTTTGCACTTATCAAGGAGTGACAGGAAATGTTTTCTAAAATTCTCGTTGCCAACAGAGGCGAAGTGGCAGTCCGCATCATCCGTGCCTGCAAGGAAATGGGCATCGAGACGGTGGCTGTCTATTCCGAGGCGGACAGAAATTCCCTGCCCGTTGCCCTTGCGGATGAGCGTATCTGCATTGGCGGCAATGCGGCGGCAGAGAGCTACTTAAATCAGAAAAATATCATCAGCGCAGCGCTGGCAACCAATGCCGAGGCAATTCACCCCGGCTATGGCTTTCTTTCCGAAAATGCAGGCTTTGCCAAGCTTTGCGAAGAAAACGGCATTGTCTTTATCGGCCCGAAAAGCGAGGTTATCTCTGCCATGGGCGATAAGGATACCTCCCGTCAGCTGATGCAGCAGGTCGGCGTGCCAGTTGTTCCCGGAACGGAGGTTCTTAAGGACGTAGAGGAAGCAAAGAAATATGCCAAGGAAATCGGCTATCCGCTTCTGGTAAAGGCAACGGCAGGCGGCGGCGGCAAGGGTATCCGCGTGGTGGCGAGAGAGGAAGACCTTGCGGATGCCTTCCATACGGCATCGCGCGAGGCGGAGAGTGCCTTCGGCAATGGGGATGTTTTCTTAGAGAAATACCTTACCCATGTGCGCCATGTGGAAATGCAGATTCTGGCAGACCAACAGGGGAACATCCTCTGTCTGGGCGAAAGAGACTGCTCTCTCCAGCTGAATAAGCAGAAGGTGCTGGAGGAAACGCCCAGCCCCGTTATGACAGAGGACATCCGCAGAAAAATGATGGATGCGGCAGTTCTGGCGGCAAAGGCGGCAAATTATACCAATGCAGGCACAGTAGAATTTCTGCTTGCCCCCGATGGGCAGTTTTATTTCATCGAGATGAATACCCGTTTGCAGGTGGAGCATCCCATTACGGAGGAAATCAGCGGCGTGGATATTGTGAAATGGCAGATTCGTATTGCCTGTCAGGTGCCCCTGAATATGAAGCAGGAGGATATCCGCCTGCAGGGACACGCCATCGAATGTCGTATCAATGCACGCTCTACAGGCAGAGTGGAGTTTCTGCATATTCCCGGCGGCGGCAGAGTGCATTTCGATACCGCACTCATGCAGGATACCGTTGTGGTTCCCTTCTATGATTCCATGCTTGGCAAGCTGATTGTCCACGCAAACACCAGAGAGGAAGCCATCCGCAGAATGGAGGCATCTCTTTGCGAAATGGTAATCGTTGGGGTAGAAACCAATATTGAAGAACAGCTGCAGCTGATTCGCAGCAAAATCTTCCAGAAGGGGAATTATGATACCCTTATTCTGGACAAAATTTTGAAAAAGGGGTGATATAAATGAGTAACATTATGGGTTACTTCCGCAAATCCAAAAATGCTTTGGAAAAAGGCGGTATCACACTGAAAAATACAACAGAAGAAAAGGTGCGTTGCCCTATCTGCAAGTCCTATGAAACCAGACGTGCGATTGCGAAGCAGAAGGTGACCTGCCCCCATTGCGGACATCATTTCCGCATCGGCGCAAGAACCAGAATTAAGGCACTTTGCGATAAGGACAGCTTCCACGAATTATTTTCCAATATCGAAACGATTGACCCGTTGGAATTTCCCGGGTATCAGGATAAAATGGATCGCGGCAGAGCCGTCAGTGGTGAGGAGGAGGGCGTTGTCTGCGGGACAGCCAAGATTCGCCATCAGCGCTGTGCGGTGTTCGTGATGGAGCCCGGCTTTATGATGGGCAGTATGGGCTCTGTTGTCGGCGAAAAAATCGCTCGCCTGTTTGAATATGCCGCAGAGCATGAGCTGCCTGTGGTCGGCTTTACGGCAAGCGGCGGTGCGCGTATGCAGGAGGGGATTCTTTCCCTGATGCAGATGGCAAAAACAAGCGGCGCAGTAGAGCAGCACAGCAAAAAGGGCGGTCTGTATATCACCGTTCTGACAGACCCTACAACCGGCGGCGTGACGGCAAGCTTTGCCATGCTTGGGGATATTATCCTCTCCGAGCCAAACGCAACCATTGGCTTTGCAGGCAGAAGGGTCATTGAGCAGACCACAAAGAAAAAGCTGCCCGAGGATTTCCAGAAGGCAGAATTTCTGCTGGAGCATGGCTTTGTGGATGCCATTGTGCCGAGAACAGAACTGAGAGGAACTTTGGAAAAGCTGCTGCGGCAGCATGGTAGAAAGGAATGACGCGGATGAATGCCTATGAAAAATTACAGACGGCGAGAAGTCAGACCCGCCCGACGGCGCGTTCCTATATCGAAAAGCTGTTTCAGGAGCGGACGGAGCTGCATGGGGACAGAAAATATGCCGATGATGCGGCAATTATCGGCGGCATCGGTATGCTGGGGGATATCCCCGCAACCTTTATCGGCATTGAACGCGGACGCAATCTGGAAGAAAGAATCCGCTGCAATTTCGGCTGCCCCATGCCCGAAGGCTATCGCAAGGCACTGCGCTTGATGAGACAGGCGGAAAAATTCCACAGACCTGTTATCTGCTTTGTGGATACCTCCGGTGCATTCTGCGGCGAGGAGGCAGAGGAACGCGGACAGGGACAGGCGATTGCCGATAACCTTATGCAGATGATGGGACTGGAAACGCCGATTATCACGATTGTCATTGGGGAAGGCGGCAGCGGCGGTGCCTTGGGGCTTTCCGTTGCGAATAAGCTGTATATGCTTGAAAATGCGGTCTTTTCCGTTATTTCCCCTGAGGGCTGTGCAAGTATCCTCTGGGAGGATGCCAAGCTTGCGCCCGATGCGGCAGAATGTCTGCATATTACGGCGGAGGATATGAAGGAATTCGGCGTAGCAGAAGAAATTATTCCTGAGGACTTTGTGCATTTCGGAAGAATGTGCGAGGAAATGAAGGAAAAACTCATCCTGGATTTAAAGGGATGGTCGAAAAAAACAGGAAAAGAGCTTTCCGAAGAAAGATATCAGCGCTTCCGTAAGCTGGGACGCTGGGCAGAATAAAAAATAAGCCTTTCCAAGAGGTCGGATGACTTCTTGCAAGGGCTTTTTTATTTTTCGTCAGTATCCTTTTTACTGCATTCGGGGCAGAGTCCCGTAAATTCCAGAGAATGTCCCGTAATCCGAAATCCCGTTTTCTGTTGCAGGGTTTCCTCTAATTCACTGAGTGGGCAGGTATCCACAGGAATTACCTTGCCGCAGAGGTCGCAGACCAGACGGTGCGAATGATCCTTTTTTGCTAAGGAATAATATGCCTTCCCATCCTGCCGGACAGAGCGGATGAGAATTTTCTTTTCTGTCAGCGTGTTCAGCGTGCGGTAAACGGTGGAAACATTCATGGGAAGAATCGGCTCGGCTAAGGCGTGTAGTTCCTCTGCCGTCATGGGGCGTGCCTGCTTTTGCAATAAAAGCAATAGTACTTGCCGCTTTTTTGTGGATTTCAAAGCTGCATTTTTCAGAATATTCTGTTCCATTCCTGTCCCTCCCTTCGTTCTTATGATAGTATACCCAAATGGGTTTGTCAATGCAGGGAAGACACAGACAGGGGAAAAGAAAATTTTCCTGCACCGACAGCGTTGCAAAAAGTGGGATGGTTTGATAGGATAGGAAAAGAGAGAAAAAAGCCGACCGCTTTTGCAGATAAACAGAGAGGAAGGGAAATATTTCTCGGGAAATTTCGGGAAATATTCTTATTTCGGGAAGGAGAAGGACGCATGACAAAAAAAGAAAAGGTAACAATTATTTTAGAGCTTTTGCACGAGCATTACGGTCCGACAAAATGCTATCTTGACCACGAAAACGCATGGCAGCTTCTGATTGCAACCATGCTTTCCGCACAATGCACCGATGCCAGAGTGAATCTTGTAACAAAGGATTTATTCAAGAAATATACCTCTGTCAAGGACTTTGCACAGGCAGATCTTGCAGAGCTGGAGCAGGATATTCACTCGACAGGCTTTTATCATAATAAGGCGAAGAATATCATTGCCTGCTGTCAGAAGCTTTTGCAGGACTATAATGGAGAGGTTCCCTCGGATATCGAGCAGCTGACTGCCCTTGCGGGTGTCGGCAGAAAAACGGCAAATGTTGTGCGCGGAAACTGGTATCATATCCCCAGTGTGGTGGTGGATACACATGTTAAGCGCGTTTCCAACCTGCTTGGGCTGACAAAAAACGAAGATCCCGTCAAGATTGAATTTGACCTGATGCAGCTTGTTCCGAAGGATAAATGGATTGATATCAATACCCAGATGATTGCACATGGCAGGAAAATCTGCATTGCACGCAGACCGAAATGTCAGGAGTGCTTCCTGCTGCCCTATTGCACAGGCGGCAAGGCGTTAGAAAAAGAGAAAAAGAAAAAAGAGAAAAAGGCATAATATAGGAAGGACACAGAGACATAGAAAGGAGAAAACAGAAATGAAATCGAAGAAGCTTTTGGCGGCGGCGCTTGCGGCAGTGCTGACCTTGGCAGGCTGCGGCACAACTGTACTGAGTGCGGAGGAAACAAAGGAATTGCTGACGCTTTCGCAGAAAACCATGGCAACAGTGGAAAGCATGGCAGCGGAAATGACGATGGAAATGGATATGTCCATGGGCGAGGAAACCGCGGAAACCACCACAGTCGCTAAAATTCTGACACAGCAGAATCCCCTGCGAATGCAGATGAACCTCTCCGCAACCTTGGAGGATGGCACAGAAGCGCAGAACATGCAGATGTACGCCGAGGAGGAGGATGGCAAGCTGCGCACCTATGTTCTGGCGGCGGATACATGGTATAGCCAGACGATGGAGCTTGGAGGTCTTGCACAGTATAACGCGGAGGAAAATGTGACACTCTATCTGAGCAATTTAGCCGATTTTTCCGCAACCGCAACAGAAAAAATCAATGATACCGAAGCAACAAAAATCGAAGGTACACTGAAAAAAGATGTTCTGCAAAAGGTGCTTGCGGAAAGCGGCATGACAGAAACCGCTGCGGCAATGGGTGTCACAGAGGAACAGCTTGCAGCCCTTACCGAATCGGTGAAAAGCCTTCCCCTGACGCTCTGGATTGATGCGGATGGCTATGTGCTGAAATATGAAATGAACTTGACTGAGGTAATGCAGAAAATCATGGATAAGGCGATGGAAGCTGCTGGCAGTACGGATGCGTCCTCTGCCGTAAAGGTGGAAAAAACAAGCATTTCCATGGTTTGCAGCCAGTTCAACGCAGTTAAGGAAATCACCATTCCCGAAGAAGCAAAGAGCGCAGAAAGCATTTCTGCAAATCAATAATCCGGAGCATAAAAAACCCCGAAGGAAATTTCCTTCGGGATTTTTTTATGTTTTATGATGCTTTATACTCTTGCAACACCCAGTGTTACCTTTTCACCATTGATATTCCATTCCTTGCTCAGCTCGCCGCCCTTGCCTGCGACAACCTCAACTGCCAGTACATCGCCCTTGATGTCATTTGCAGCAAGGATTTCTGCAATCCTTGCGTTGCCGTCATAGTAAACGCGGATGCGGTCTGTTACGTTGAAATCAGCTTCCTTACGCATGGTCTGTACCTTGGAAACGATTTCACGCACGAAGCCTTCTTCCACCAGCTCGGGTGTCAGGTTTGTGTCCAGAACAACGGTCAGGTTGTTGTCGCCGGAGGATACGAAGCCGTCCTTTTCTGCGGTATCAACCAGAACATCATCCATTTCCAGAACAACCTCGCTGCCGTCTACGGTGAAGGAAACCTTGCCGTCTGCCTTCAGCTGTGCCATGAAGCTGTTGCCCTCTACCTCCTTCAGATAAGCACCGATGGCAGGCACCAGCTTGCCGTATTTCTTGCCCAGTGTTCTCAGCTGAGGCTTGAAGGTGTAGGTTGTGAAGGCTTCTACGTCATCTGTGAAGGAAACTGCCTTTACATTCAGCTCGTCCTTGATGATGTCGCAGTATTCTGCGGGCAGGCTCTGTGCTGCCTTTACATACATCATAGCCAAAGGCTGTCTGTTCTTCATTGCGCTTGCGTTTCTTGCCGCACGGCCTTCTACAACAACCTTCAAAACGAAGTCCATGTTTTCTTCCAAATCAGCATCTACCCATTCTGCATGGTATGCAGGCCAATCGCAGAGGTGAACGGATTCGGGAGCGCTTGCATCCACCTTCTTCACCAGATTGCCGTAGATTTCCTCTGTGATGAAGGGGGTGAAGGGAGCAGCCAGCTTTACCATGGTTTCCAGAACGGTATACAGTGTCATATAAGCATTGATTTTATCCTGCTCCATGCCTTCTGCCCAGAAGCGCTCACGGCTTCTTCTTACATACCAGTTGGACAGGTCATCCAAGAAATCAACCATTGCACGGGCAGGCTCTGTCAGCTTGTAGCCCTCCAGAGATTCATCCACGAATTTATTCAGTGTCTGCAGCTTGGAGAGAATCCATTTATCCATGGGAGCCAGCTTTTCATAATCCAGTGTGTATTTTGTAGGATCGAACTGGTCGATTTCTGCGTACAGGATGTAGAAAGCGTAGGTGTTCCACAGCGTACCCATGAATTTTCTCTGCATTTCGGATACAGCCTCATCATAATAGCGAGAGGGCAGCCAAGGCGCGGAGTTTGCGTAGAAGTACCAACGAACCGCATCGGCACCCTGCTTATTCAGTGCATCCCAAGGGTTAACAACGTTGCCTTTATGCTTGGACATCTTCTGACCGTCCTTATCCTGCACATGTCCCAGAACGATGCAGTTCTTATAGGGAGCCTTATCGAACAGCAGTGTGCTGACAGCCAGTAGAGTATAGAACCAGCCACGGGTCTGGTCAACTGCCTCGGAGATAAAGTCTGCGGGGAAGTTTTCATCGAAGATATCTTTGTTTTCAAACGGATAGTGCCACTGTGCGAAGGGCATGGAGCCGCTGTCGAACCAGCAGTCGATAACCTCAGGCACTCTTGTCATCAGCTTGCCGCATTTCGGGCAGGTGATGTGTACCGCATCGATGAAGGGCTTGTGCAGTTCGATATTGTCGGGGCAGTCGGGAGACATTTCCTTCAGCTCTGCAATGCTGCCGATGGTGTGTCTGTGTCCACATTCACATTCCCAGATGGGCAGTGGAGTACCCCAGTATCTTTCGCGGGACAGACCCCAGTCGATAACGTTTTCCAGGAAGTTGCCGAAACGACCCTCCTTGATGTTGTCGGGATACCAGTTGATTGTTCTGTTGTTGCGCACCAGATTATCTCTCAGTGCAGTCATTTTGATGAACCATGTGCTTCTTGCATAATACAACAGAGGTGTGTCACATCTCCAGCAGAAAGGATAATTATGTTCGAAGGGCAGTGCTGCAAATAAGGTGCCGTTTTCTTCCATATATTTCAGAATAACAGGATCGGCATCCTTTACGAACAGACCTTCAAAGGGGCCTGCCAGGCTGTTCAGGTGACCTGTGGTGTCAACATTCTGATAGAAGGTTACATCATATTTTTTACATACACGGTAGTCATCCTCACCATACGCATACGCAGTGTGAACGATACCGGTACCATCTGTCAGTGTTACATAATCATCGCAGGTTACGAAGTAGCCCTTGAAGTCCTCGCCGTTGGGCTGGAAATCGAACAGGGGTTCATATTTTACATATTCCAGATCGCCGCCCTTCATGGATTCTACGACTTCATAATTGCCTTCGCCCAGAACGCTGTCCAAGAGTGCCTCAGCCATGATTACATAATAATCCTGATATTTTGCTTTAACATAGGTTTCGTTTGCATTTACGGACAGAATTACGTTGGAGGGCAGTGTCCAAGGGGTTGTTGTCCAAGCAAGGAAGTAGGTGTTTTCTGTGCCTTCCATTTTGAATTTTGCAATGGCAGAGGTTTCCTTTACATCCTTATAGCCCTGTGCAACCTCGTGAGAGGAAAGTGCTGTGCCGCAGCGAGGGCAGTAGGGAACAACCTTGTGGCCCTTATACAGCAGACCCTTGTCCCAGATCTGCTTCAGTGCCCACCATTCGGATTCGATATAGTCATTATGGTATGTGACATAGGGATGATCCATATCCGCCCAGAAGCCGACACGGTCACTCATGGAACGCCATTCCTGTTCGTATGTCCATACGCTTTCCTTACATTTTTCGATGAAGGGCTCTACGCCGTAGCCTTCAATCTGATCCTTGCCATCCAGACCCAGTGTCTTTTCTACCTCCAGTTCAACAGGCAAACCGTGTGTATCCCAGCCGGCCTTTCTCAGAACCTTGTAGCCCTTCATGGTTTTGTAGCGGGGGATTAAGTCCTTTACCGCACGGGTGATGATGTGACCGATATGGGGCTTGCCGTTTGCTGTCGGGGGGCCGTCATAGAAGGTGAAAACGGGTGCGCCTTCTCTTGCCTTGATGCTCTTGCCGAAGATGTCATTGTCCTTCCAATACTTTTCAACCTGTACTTCTCTTTCAACGAAGTTCATGTTATTGGGTACCTTGTCGTACATTTCAATTCCTCCTTAAAAATGATTTACCTTTCAAAGTGTGTTTCTCTCGTAGCTTGTTCTTTTTTCCTTTGTGTTTTTCTTATACCTCTGAAATTTTTGTCTTTTGTACTTTTTTGTGCTTTATCTTCCGTGTGTTTTATGATGGTGCGGTTTTTCCGCTTTTTCACTGATTGTCAATATAAAAAAACCCTTTCATCCCTACAGGACGAAAGAGTTCGCGGTACCACCTGAATTGACGGCACAAAATGCCGCCCAGCTTAGCTGCATCACCATCATGATGCTTTCCCTTAACGCGGGCTACGGCAGAGCCTACTGAGCAAAAGAACGGTTCGGACTGCCACTCCGGAGTGATTTTCTGTATCTTCCTTGTCATCGGGTTCCCACCAAGCCCCCGACTCTCTGCAGGCAAGCTGAGGATACATACTGTCTCCTTCATAGTGTTTTTTCGTATTTACCTGTGTATTATACAATGCGTACAAAAACTTGTAAAGCATTTTTTGCAAAGAAACCAAAAGAATGGTGTATTCATGAAAACTGTATACAAAAGTACCGAAATTTCAAGAGAAAATAAGGAAAAAACGCGAAAAAAACGTGATTTTTGCATACAATGTGTAAATTTACATGTAAAGACAGTTAAAAAATTTGATTTTCCGAGAAAAACTATGTATAATTGGTAATCAGAACCACGCACGGTTCTGCTTTTGTAAATATTATCTTGACAGGGTGCAGAAAACAGAAAAAATAAGAAAACCGGACATCCTGTAACACCGAAAAGGAGATTTTAAAATGAAAGGTAGAGACTTTGCACTGCTGACAGACTTATATGAGCTGACCATGATGCAGGGCTACTATGAAACAGGCGCATATAACAGAAAGGTCGTATTCGATCTGTTCTATAGAAAGAACCCCAGCGGCAACGGCTTTGCAATTACCGCAGGGCTGCAGCAGGCGATTGAATATCTGGATGGGCTGCATTTTACAGAGGAGGATATTGCATATCTGGAAAGCTTAAATCTTTTCTCTGAGGACTTCATTGACTACCTGAGAAGCTTCCGCTTTACGGGCGAGGTTTATGCCGTTCCCGAAGGAACCATCGTATTCCCGCATGAGCCGCTGATGCGTATCAAGGCCCCCATCATTGAGGCACAGCTGATTGAAACCGCACTGCTGAACATTATCAACCACCAGAGCCTGATTGCAACAAAGGCTTCCCGTGTAGTACACGCAGCACAGGGCGACCCCGTTCTGGAATTTGGTCTGCGCCGCGCACAGGGCCCCGATGCAGGTACAGTCGGTGCAAGAGCGGCAGTCATCGGCGGCTGTGTGGCAACAAGCAACGTGCTGACAGGCAAGCTGTATGATGTTCCCGTAAAGGGTACCCATGCGCATAGCTGGGTAATGAGTTTCCCCGATGAGCTGACAGCCTTCCGCACCTATGCAAACCTGTTCCCCGATGCGTGCATTTTGTTGGTGGATACCTATAATACACTGAAAAGCGGCGTGCCCCATGCCATTCAGGTGTTTGATGAAATGAAGGCGGCAGGCACATTGCCCGAAAAAGGCTATGGTATCCGTCTGGATAGCGGTGACCTTGCATATCTTTCCAAGAGAGCAAGACAGATGCTGGATGAGGCAGGCTATCCCAATGCAGTCATTTCTGCCTCCAGTGACTTGGATGAAAATCTGATTACAAGCCTGAAGCTGCAGGGCGCAACCATCACCCTCTGGGGCGTTGGTACAAAGCTGATTACCTCTGACGATTGCCCTGCCTTTGGCGGTGTGTATAAGCTGGCGGCAGAGGAAACCGAAAGCGGTGATTTTGAACCTAAGATTAAGCTGTCTAATAATGTAGAGAAGGTAACGAATCCCGGCATCAAGAAAATTATCCGTATTTATGATAAAAAGACAGGCAAGATTAAGGCTGACCTTCTGGCATTGGAGGAAGAAGAATTCACAGAGGATTCCGATTTGTATATCTATGATACGAATGCAAAATGGAAAAGCATGCAGCTGCCTGCCGGCAGCTTCACGCTTCGCGAACTGCTTGTTCCCATCTTTGTGGATGGTAAGTTGGTGTATGAATGCCCCAAGGCAATGGACATTCAGGCATACTGCAACAGAGAAAAGGATACCCTTTGGGAAGAGCAGAAACGTCTGAAAAACCCCGATATTGTGCCAGTTGACCTTTCCGATAAGCTGAGCGCAATGAAGCTGAAGCTGATTGAAGCGGCAACAATGATTTAAAAAGTATAAAAAGAAAAGCAATGAAAACGCTGTGCGGAAACGAAAAAGCCGCATGGCGTTTTTTGTACTTTTCTGGGATTTCTTGCACAATCTGTGAAAAATTGGTATACTGATGCCAAGAAAAGGGGAGGGGGGATTTATTTGCAAACGATTTATTTTTCTGAAAGATTGCTGTGCCAGCTGGAACGGCTGCATACCGTGCCGCTGACGCTTGTAGAAGCACCTGCCGGCTATGGAAAAACAACCGCCCTGAAGCATGCCCTCAGAGATGTGCCGTATGGGGCATTGCGCTGGCATAATGCGCAGGATGCCACAGTCTGCTGCGATTGGCTCGTGCGCCAGATTGCACAGAAGGACTCTGCTCTGGCACAGCAGATTTTCGATTTATATCATGAAAACGGGCCTTTGGTGCATGCAAAGCCTGCGGAGGAATCCTCGCTTTATCTGATGATTGATAATTTTCAGGTGATTGCGGCGCAGTTCCCGTTTTCCGTTTTGCAGCTGCTTTCCGCCCTGAAGGGTACCGCTGTGCATGTTATTTTTCTTTCTCGCAGCTTTTGGCAGCTGCCGATACAGGATTTGATGCACGTCTGTTATATTTCCAAAAAGGATTTTTTCCTGCGAAAAGAGGATATTATCTGCTTTGCAGAGGAGCTGGGCATTTCCCTTACGGAAAAGCAGGCGATACATATTCAGAAGGAAACAGGCGGTTGGGCGGCGGTTGTTTCGCTGTATCTGCAAAACGGCTGCGAAGAGGTGGAATGGAAAAAGCTGAGCCGTCTGATGGAGGATTTATTCTGGAGAAGGCAGGAGGATATCCTTAAAAAGGCGCTGCTGCGTCTTGCGCAATTTGAAACGGTAGATGTAGAAATGGTGCGCGCGCTGACAGAGGACATTGCGGATTTGCAGCAGATGGGCGAGTGGTTTTATAGTCTGCCCCTGCTGTACTATGATGCGGAGCAGCAGAGGTACTGCCTCTGTGCGCTGCTGCGGAAGTTTTTGCTTTATCGCCTGCATAATGCGTCCTTTCTGACGCAGTGGGACAGCTATCATCGCTGCGGCTGCTGGTATCGGGAGCATGGGGAGACGAAAAAAGCCGTTGCCGCCTTCTACAAGGTTCTGGATTATGCGGGAATTCTTTCCTGCGATTTGACAGGGCTTCTATTCGAAAAATTCGATAAGCTTTCCTATACGGAAATTGCAGGGGAGATTCTGAGACATTGCCCGATGGAAACGAAGCAGAGGTATCCCTTATCCCTTCTTCGGCTTTGCTACGCGCTTTTTGCCGATGCCGCTTTTACGGAATATCAACAGCTTCTGGAGGAAGCGAAGAGCATCATCTGTGATGGGAATGACCCCAATCTTCTGGGAGAATGGGAGCTGATTGCCGCCTTTCAGGATTTCCCCAATCTGGAAAAAATGGAACAGCATTATCAGCGGGCAAAACGCCTGATGACAGCGCCATCTGTTATCTTTACGGTGGGAGAACCGTTTTTGTTCGGCAGTATTTCCATGTGGCGGCTGTTCTATACAAAGCCGGGCGAATTGGAACGAACCGCAGAAACATTGGAACGCGTCATGAAGCTGTATAATTCCCTGACGGCAGGGCATGGCAGCGGTGCGGCGGAGCTGTATCGGGGCGAGGTCTGCTGTGCGCAGGGGCGCTTCGCCGATGCGGAAATCTATGGCTATCAGGCGTTGTATGCGTCTCTGCAAAGAAAGAATGCCTGCGTGACCTATGGTGCGGCGCTGCTTCTTGGCACCAATGCAGTCTATCGCGGAGATTTGGAGGCATGGAAGCGAACCTTGGACTATCTGGAGGACCCTGCGCATACCTATGCCTTCCTGCAGGATACCTTTCTGGATGTGTGCATGAAGGAAACGGTACAGAGCTATTTTGCCATGCTGCAGCCGAAGGAGAGCAGATTGCGAAAGCGCCTGCAGGCGGCATCCAATCGGCTGTATGATTTGAATTTTACAAACAGTGCCATCAAGGGTGTGCGTATTCCAAGAATTATTCTGAAGAAGAATTATCATAAGGCGATTGGGATTCTGGGGGTAGCATTGAAGGTGGATGCAAGGCTGATTGCTCTTCCGTCCCGGCTTTTTATCCATACCAATCTGGCGCTTTGCTATTTTGCCATCGGACGCAGCCGAAAGGCGGCGGAACATTTGGAATTTACGCTTTCCTTGGCAGAACGGGATCAGGTGCTTTCGTTTGCGGCTTATTTCCGCGAATATCTGGAGCCGTTGTTTTATCTGCCCTCTGTTTCCAGAAAATATGCCGCTGTCATTCAGGAAATCCGCAGCCTGCCGATACAGAATATCCCCGCTGTGCCGGAATGGAAGGCGTTCATTCCCAAGCAGGAGAATGAATGGGAGGAGCCGCTCAGCAAACGGGAGCGTGAAATTGCGGAGCTTGCGGCAAGAGGACTTCGCAACGGAGAAATTGCCGAAATGCTGCATATTTCAGAGGGTACGGTCAAGAATCATCTGAAGATTGTGTTCCGAAAATTGAATATCGACCGCCGTTCCAGTCTAAGGGGACGGTTGCGTTAAGAAAAAGATAAAAAATGTCCCTTTCGTGATATACCATAAAAGCGGAAAAATTTGTAAAATAAAGGAAGATAGAGTTCAGTTGCGTGCATTTGTCCGCAGAGGAAAAGGGGTATTTTTCCTGCGGGAGGGAACAGGTGCAGATGAACAGTACCCATAGCAGAAATGTAAAAAGCGAAATGTAAAAAGCGAAATGTAAAAAGCGAAATGTAAAAAGCATGGAGGGGAGGGAGTTTTTTTGGTACAGGCTGAGAAATTGCTGTTATGGGATATTTTTCAGGGGAAATCTATCAGAACGGAATCTCTGCACGCGGGACAAAAATGTGGAAATGAAAGAGGGGCACAGCTGCGCGCAGAAATCCCGACAGGCGGAATGTGATAAGTTGGGCAAACGCATCCGTCGGAACCTTTGTGGTACAGGTAGATACACCAAAGCGAAGGATCGGAAAATGGTGTGCAAAGGGGCGGCTGTCTTGGCATAGAATAATCAGCAGACCCTTTGCAGGCGAAAAAGGCTTTGGTGTAATCGGTAAGTGCAAATACATAGAAGAAGGAGCCGCAGTGGGGATACCCCCGTTACGGCTCCTTTTTCGCTGTTTTCTGTGGCGTTACCATGCGTATTTATTGATATCCTCAAGCGTAATACCGGGGTGCAGTGCAATGTTGATGCTGTTGGCAATGATGTTTGCCAGACGATCCACAACGGCATCCACCTCCTTCGGTGTCACGAACAGATTGCCTGTATATGGCCCAAGGATTTCGGCAATCATCTGATATTTTTCCTCCTGCTCCAGATCGGCAAGCGTCTCGTAAAACGCCGTTCCCTTTTCTGTCTGCCGAATCATTTCCTCCAGAATACAGTCCATTGTGTCATTTACAAGCGTTGCGGCATCCACCACAGTCGGTACGCCAATCGCAATCACGGGAATCCCCAGATGTGCCTCATCCAGCAGCATCCGCCGATTGCCGACCCCTGCGCCCGGCGCAACGCCGGTATCGCTCATCTGAATGGCGGCGTTAATGCGGTTGGAACGGCGTGCGGCAAGGGCATCAATCGCAATCAGCAGGGAGGGGTGCAGCTTATCCACAATCCCCTTTACGATTTCTCCTGTTTCTATCCCCGTAATCCCCATTACCCCCGGACTAACGGCGGCAACAGGGCGTACAGCCTTCTCGATTTCCACAGGAAGTGTGCCGCTGAGGTGGCGCGTCACCAGAATTTTGGAAATTACCTTCGGGCCGAGTGCATCGGGTGTGATGTTCCAATTACCAAGCCCGATTACCAGAATGCAATCCTCCCTTTTCGGCTTTGCCAGAGAGCGAATCTGCTCTGCCAGAAGCCCAATCAGCTTTTCGTGACAATCTGCATCATTTTCCTTTAGCTTTTCCGATTCCAGTGTAATATAATGCCCCATCGGCTTGCCCATACGCTCGCTTCCCGCAGGAGAGAGGATGTGTACATGTGTAAGGGAATAGTCTGCCTGCTCATCCGTTTCCACCGCTACGCCCTCAAGGGTATCTGTGGTGTCCTTCTGCGCAAGCTCCCGTGCCTCAATGGCAAGGTCTGTGCGGACAGAAAACGTCTGCGGCGCTTTTTTTTCGTCTTTTTCGTTCATGCTTTCACTGCCTTTCTGTATTTTCCTAGGGTTTTTCATTATTTTTTTCGTAGTTTTGAAAAGTATTCATTGACTTATTTCGTTCCATAAGGTAAAATATATCCGTTAAGTTAACCATGGGGTACTCGAGAGAGTGGGAAAAAAGCCCCAAGCCGTGTCGGAGGGAGCATGCCCTCAAGGTGGTTAATAGTAAGAGGAAAGAGCGATATTCCCCAAAATATCGACAGAGAAAACCACATTAAAGTAATTAGGAGGAAATAACATTGGCTAATATCAAATCTGCTAAGAAAAGAATCAAAGTGATTAACAAAAAAACACTGAGAAACAAAATGATTAAATCTCAGGTGAAAACAGCTATGAAGAAAGTAATCGTTGCTGTAAATGCAGGCGACAAGGAAACAGCAGCAGTTGCACTGAAGAACGCAGTATCTGCAATCGACAGAGCATACATCAAAGGCATCTACCACAAAAATGCAGTAGCAAGAAAGAAATCTTCTCTGACAAGACTGGTAAACAGCCTGTAATTTTTTCAACAGATCTGAAGGGATATTCCAAACGGAATATCCTTTTTTTCTGCCCCAAAACAGCCTGACTTCGCAGGGGAGAAATTCTTGCTTTCCGTCAGAAAAGGGCATATAATGAAGAACAAGTGACATTTTGAGAAAAATTTTGAGAAAAAGAGAGAGAATTTGATTTTTCGGAGAGATGAAGGAGGAATTATTGATGCTGAAGGAAAAGGCAGGACAGTATTATTTTGTGCAGGATAAAAGCTGCGCAGAGGCCATTCTGCTTGCGGCAAATGAAGCATATCATCTTGGCATGACAGAAGAAGCAACGAAGCTGTTTGCAGGCTTCCGCACCGGCATGGGCATGGGCGGCACCTGTGGTGCGCTTTCCGGTGCCATCGGTGTCTTGAGCAGCAAATACGGCACGAGAGAGGATTTAAAGACAATCTGCGCGGATTTTGTTGCCGCATTTGAACAAAAGCTGGCGCTCGGCACAACGGAATGTGCCCCTCTTGCGGCGAAGTATAAAACAGAGGGCAAACGTTGTCGGGATGCGGTGGAGCTGACCGCAGAGGCACTGGAGGAATTTATTGATAAGCTGGAGGGCAAGGCTCCTGCGGAGGGCTGTACCCTGCGCCCCGAGGATATCAAGCGCGTAAAGGGCATGGGCTTTTTGCAGCATAAGGGCACGAATCTGTTCAACGCTCGCGTCATCACCAGAAACGGACGCATTACCACAGAGGAAGCAGGTGTCATTGCGGAAGCGGCAAGGCTTTATGGTGATGGACACATGATGATGACCACCCGTCTGACGATTGAGGTTTCGGGGATTGCTTATCACGATATTGATGCCTTCTGCGCGCATCTGGCAAAGGCAGGGCTTTCCGTCGGTGGTACAGGCAGCAAGGTGCGTCCTGTGGTTTCCTGTAAGGCAACCACCTGTCAGTATGGTCTGTATGATGCCTATGCGCTGAGCGATGAAATCCATACACGCTTCTATCAGGGCTATCGTGGGGTATCCCTGCCGCATAAATTCAAAATCGCAACAGGCGGCTGTCCCAATAACTGCGTCAAGCCGACCCTGAACGATTTGGGTATCGTGGGCGCAAGAGTGCCGCAGTATCATATCGAGGATTGCCGTTCCTGCAAAAAATGCCAGTTGGAGGAGGCTTGTCCCATCCATGCGGCGAAGAAAAACACAGACGGCAAGCTGGAAATTGATGTAGAGCTTTGCAACCACTGCGGTCGCTGTATCGGCAAATGTCCCTTCCATTGCAATGATGAGGGCGTGGATGGCTATAAGGTCTATGTCGGCGGACGCTGGGGCAAAAAGATTGCCCATGGGCAGATGCTTCATAAAATCTTTACGGATAAGAATGAGGTTCTGGATACCGTGGAAAAGGCAATCCTCCTGTTCCGTTCCGCAGGGGAAAGCGGCGAACGCTTTGCGGATACCATCAATCGTATTGGCTTTGCGAACGCGGAAAAAATCCTTCTGAGCGATGAATTGCTGCAGAAAAAGGCAGAGATTCTGGGATTGGATGTTGTCGGCGGCGCAACCTGCTAAAAAAGAGTATTCAGAAAGAAATTACTTGGAAATAAGACTGCTTTGAGGGAGACTTCGGAGCAGTTTTTTATTTTATACAAAGCAGATAGGAATTTTATCGTCATTTACTTCTTTTTATGGTAAAATAGGAAAAAAGAAAGGTTCGATCCGAAGGGAGGATTCCTGCGTGAATTTTGTAGATAGCATCATCAAAAAAAGAGACGGCGGCAAGCTGACAAAAGAAGAAATTGCCTTTTTTGTGAAGGGCGTGACGGATGGCACTCTGCCCGATTATCAGATTTCCGCCTTGCTGATGGCAATTTTTCTGAAGGGCATGGATACGGAGGAAACGGCACAGCTGACCATGGAAATGGCACATTCGGGCGGTATGTTTGACCTCTCCGCTTTGGCAGGCTGTAAGGTGGATAAGCACAGCACGGGCGGTGTTGCGGATACCACAACGCTGATTCTTGCGCCCTTGGTTGCATCTGTGGGTGTGCCTGTGGTAAAAATGAGTGGTCGGGGGCTTGGCTTTTCCGGCGGCACGATTGATAAGCTGGAATCCATCCCCGGCTTTCGGGTGGATGTGACAGAGGAGGAAGCACTGCGCTTTGCGAAGGAAAGCGGCATTGTGCTGATGAGCCAGACGGATAATCTCACGCCTGCGGATAAAAAGCTTTACGCTCTCCGCGATGTAACAGGAACGGTGGATAGCATCCCTCTGATTGCGGCAAGCATTATGTCGAAAAAAATTGCGGCAGGCGCGGATGCAATCGTACTGGATGTGAAATGCGGCAGTGGTGCCTTTATGAAAAATGCGGCGGATGCAGAAAGGCTTGCAGGCATTATGGCAGATATGGGCAGGCATGTCGGCAGAAGGGTAACGGCGGTCATCAGCAGTATGGCACAGCCCTTGGGCATGTATATCGGCAACAGCCTTGAGGTAATGGAAGCCATCGAGGTGCTGAAGGGCAATGTCGGCGGCGATTTGCTTGAGGTTTCTCTGACGCTTGGCGCGAATATGCTCCTTCTGGCGGAGCGCGTGCAGAGTGAGGAGGAGGGCAAGGCACTTCTGCTCGAAAATATCAGAAATGGCAAGGGGCTTGCAAAATTTAAGGAGCTGCTGATACAGCAGGGCGGCGATGTCCGCGTCATTGCGGATTACAGCCTGCTCCCTCTGGCAGAGGAAAAATGGGAAGTAAAAGCAACGAAATCGGGGTATCTTACCCGTATGGATACAGCCATGATTGGCAGAGCCTCGCAGGAAACCGGCGCAGGGCGGATGTTCAAGGGACAGACGCTGGATTTTGGCGCAGGTATTGTCATGAAAAAACGCACAGGTGATGTAATTGCAACAGGTGAAACCTTGGCGGTGGTATATAGTAAGAGCAGAGAAAAATGTCAGAGTGCGGCGGATTTCCTGCAAAAGGCCATCACAATCGAGGCTGCACCGCTGACAGAGCAGACACCTTTGATTTTGAAAACCATCAGACAGGAGGGTTAAGCATGAAAAGAGCGATCATTATTGTACTGGACAGCGTTGGCATTGGCGAGCTGCCCGATGCGGCGGCATTTGGAGATGTTGGCAGTAATACCCTGGTCAATATCAAGAAGGTGCGTCCGCAGACGAGCCTGCCCAACCTCTGCGCCTTAGGCTTGGGGGATATCCAAGGCAGGGATATCTCGCTTCTTGGCGAGGTCGCCGCACCGAAGGGCTGCTACGGCAAAATGGCAGAACGCTCCATCGGCAAGGATACCACAACAGGGCATTGGGAAATGGCAGGCATTATCACCAAAAGACCCTTCCCGACCTTTACGGAAACAGGCTTCCCCAAGGAGGTCATGGATGCCTTTGAAGCGGCAATCGGCACAAAGACACTCGGCAACTATGCCGAATCCGGTACGGTCATCATTCAGGATTTGGGCGTGGAGCACATGAAAACAGGCTACCCCATCGTCTATACCTCTGCGGACAGCGTGTTCCAGATTGCGGCACATGAGGATGTCATTCCTGTCCAAAAGCTGTATGAAATGTGCGAAAAGGCAAGAAAAATCCTAACAGGGAAGTATGGCGTTGGGCGTGTCATTGCGCGTCCCTTCATCGGCAATGCAAAGGATGGCTTCACCCGCACCAAAAACAGAAGGGATTTCTCTCTGGAGCCGACAGGCCCGACCATTCTCGACCTCGCAAAGGCGAAGGGCATGGAGGTTGTGGCTGTCGGAAAAATCGAGGATATCTTCGAGCATCGCGGCATGACCCGTACCGACCATACCACCAATAACCACGACGGCATTGAAAAGACCATTCAGTTCTTGAAAGACGATTTTGAAGGACTGCTGTTCACCAATCTGGTGGATACCGATATGATTTACGGGCACAGAAACGATGTGGAGGGCTACGCGGGCGCATTGGAATATTTCGACAGCAGGCTACCCGAAATTCTGGCACAGCTGAAGGAGGAGGATGTGCTTTTTATCACGGCAGACCATGGCTGCGATCCGACCACACCCAGCACCGACCATTCCAGAGAATACGTCCCCATTCTGGCTTACGGCAAGCCCATCAGGGCAGGCGTTGACCTTGGTGTCAGAAAGACCTTCGCAGATCTGGGGCAGACCATTTCCGATTATCTGGGTCTGGATGCCCATTTTGAGGCAGAAAGCTTCTGGAAGGAAATCGCGAAATAAAACGGGAACGCCTGCTCTTTTATGGGGCAGTCTTTCCTGCTTCATATACAAAGGAGAAGTTCTATGAAAAATATAGAGGAAATCACAATCAGACCCGTAACCGAGGCAGATGCAGAGAAACTGCTTGCCATTTATGCCCCCTATGTAACCGATACCTTCGTCACCTATGAATATACCGTTCCGACCGTAGAGGAATTTCGGGAACGCATCCGCAATACCCTGCAGGCATATCCCTATTTTGCGGCAGTGGAAAACGGCAGAATCATCGGCTATGCCTATGCCTCTGCATTTCATCCCAGAAGGGCGTATCTCTGGTCTGCGGAAGCAACGGTTTATCTGGAACGCGGGGTGCGTGGGCGCGGTGTCGGCAGGCTGCTGTATGAAAGGCTGGAGGAAGCGCTGAAGCAGCAGAATGTGCAGAATGTCAATGCCTGCATTGCTTATCCGAATCCGCAGAGCATTGCCTTCCATGAAAAAATGGGCTATCGTGCGGTCGGGAAATTCACCGACTGCGCCTATAAGCTGGAGCAGTGGCTCGGCATGATCTGGATGGAAAAAATGCTGGGCACGCACGAAAATCCCCCGAAGGAATTTATTCCCTACCCCGAAATTCTGAAATAAAACGGGAACAAAGCTGAGAAATTTTCGTCAGAAGGGATAGACCTGTGAAATTGTGGGATTTGTTGCAAGAAAGCGGGTTTTGTAGTATACTGAACAGATAACTGTGGGTATCATTGTGAATGAAGGAGAACATTTATGGAAGAAACAACAATCGTGATCATGTTGAAGGATGAAGAAACCGGCTTTCTGGATCAGGAGCTTGGCTCCTATTCCGTTCCCGAAAGGGCAGAGCTGATCTGGAGCATTTATGTCAAGAGTAACGAGGTTGTGCTTCGCTTAAGCTGCGACAGAGAGCTTGAGGATTGGGAATACGAAGCGGTTTTTGATTATTACGATACAGAACCTGTAGGCGCTCTGGTGGATACCATCATAGAGGAGGAGGGCCATTGCGACCCTGTCTGGATTGTCGGGTTCCCTTTTATTGATGATCAGGATGCCATGGAAGGAAAGCTTGCAAAAATCCTGCAGGCACACGAAAAAGAGCTCCGTTCTGTTTTTGATGCAATCAAGGATAAAGAGGATGATTACCGTGAGGAATAAAGGTATCTTTTGCCTGCTTCTGGCTTTTTGTGTGTTCTTGATGAGCAGCTGCAACCTGAGCAGTCCCCTTCCCCCCGATGCAGATGCTGCGGATGGAAAGGGCGGCACAACGGAGATTATCGTGCCGGGCGGAAAAACGGATAAAGCCGATGAAAAGCAGGCGGCTGAAAAGGCCAAGAATGATGAAAAAAAGAACGAAAAGTCGGACAGCAAGAAAGGCACGCAGAATAAGCCCTTTTGGCAGGCATCCAAGGTGTATGACACTCTGACGGCGGTTGCCGCGGCGGCACAGCAGGATTATAAGGTCAACGGCGCGAAACGCGGCTGGATGAGCAAAAACGGCAAGCTTTACGGCTATTATGATGGCTGCTACATAACCCCGGACATGCTGGTGAAGGAGGGCTATTTGGAAAGCGGTCTGGATACGTCCGGATTTGAGCTCCTGCTGATTGATGGGGAGGACTTGGCGGCGTATAATGGCGCAAGCGTTTCCTCGGGCAATATGAATTTCGGCGTATTTGCGGCAGTGAAGCAGAATGGGAAATATCTGCTGGCCTCTCCGAGCGGCAAGGCGGGGCAGATTGTCCAGTCTGATTATCAGTCGCTTCTGGCAAAATATAACCAGAGCCATGGCAATATCGGGCGGCTGTCCTCCGCAACGGCGGAATATGGGCGGATTTTGAATTATATCTGCCTGTATGAAGGGCGTTTCGCGGATTATTATGTGCGTGAAATCCGAAAGGATAATAAATATGCCGTTGTGGTATTTTCCACCACAGGCAATACGGCAAACATCAAGGAATATGTTTTGAAGAATGATAATGGCTTTTGGGAGGTTGTCTATCCCAATGTGCAGATGGATGCTTATCCCATTACTGCCATCAATCGGCTGATTCCCGATTTTAATGTGGAAGTTCTGCCGAAATATAACCTTGCGGCATGGCGCGGTCTGGTGAAGGCGGAGCAGGGCGGCGCAGTGGCGGCAATGTTCGGGAAGTATTATATTACCAGCAAAACGCAGATTCAGTATCAGTGTGCAACGGCGAACTGTGCGTATTTCCGCCTGACAGACGGCTCTCGCTATGTTGCCTATTCCAACGGAGATTACTGGACGGCGGCACCCGTTTCCTCTGATATTGCGGCAAGGAATTATTTCATGGAACGCACCGGCGGCGATTACAGCTTTATTATTCTGGATGATTAAAAGATAAGAACCCTCGGAATACTGAAAAATCAGCGTTTCGGGGATTCTTTTTATTTGGGCGTACCAAAAACGTACTATCTGTTAAAGACTTCCTGCAATTTCATTACAAGCTCTCCTTGCTGTGAGGGGTAAAGGTGGCTATATGTATTCAGTGTGGTTTCTACGTTTTCGTGTCCCAGTCTCTCTTGAATTACCAGAGGGGAAAAACCAAGGTGGATAAGCAAAGAGGCGTGTGAGTGTCTGAGGTCATGCACCCTTATTTGTGGCAGTCCTGCGGCTTCTGCACCCTTTTCTAAACGGCGTTTGATGAAGAACTTAGACACAGTAAAGAGCCTGTCAGAAGGCTTGTAATCGTACAGCAGGGAGGTGTATTTCCTTACTGCATCCTCTATAAATGGCGGTATTGTCGGCTCTCGGTTACTTCTTTCTGTTTTTGGTGGGAGTATTAAGTCTTTCCGGTCAAAACGGTGGTATGTCTTGTTAATTCTAATAGTATGTTTTTCAAAGTCGAAATCTTCTAAAGTGAGTGCCAGGAGCTCGCCGGAGCGCAGACCAACCCAGAACAGCAGCAAAAAGATAGGATATTCGGGGTACTGTCCTTCGTAGGTTTTAATAAAGGCGTTGAATTGCTCCAACGTCCAAAACTGCAATTCGGGACGCTTACCGCTGATTTTTCCACACTCTCGGGCAGGATTCTTTTGCAGACCATAATACTTGATAGCATGGTTAAAAATAGCCGATAGGTGCCCGTTTATGGTGTGAAGATAATTCATGCCATATTTGCCCTTGTTTAATAGCTCATTCTGCCATTGCCGCACCTGTGCCACTGTAATAGCGTTGATAGGCATATCTTTAAAATAAGGCAGAATATGGGTATTTATCCCACTTTCTTTTACGCGGTAGCTTGTGGGCTTTTGGCGTATCTTGCAATCAGACAGATATAGATCTGTCATTTGTTCAAAGGACATATCACAAGAGCCAGACTGCTGCAGCTTAAAGGTGCGCTCGTATTCCTGTGCATCCTTCTTACGGGCAAAGCCCTCTTTCTTTTTGCGCTTGCGGTTGCCTTGCCAGTCCTGGTAGTAGAAACTGGTGTACCAAGTATTCTTTTCTTCATTCTTGTAAACAGGCATAAAAATAAGACCTCCTTAAAATTGGGTATAGAAAAATAAGGGTAGGTCTGATATAATAACGGTGTTGAGGCGGTATTCTACCAGAGTACCCACTATATGAAAGCCTTTCCTGTTGGCGCAGGAGGGGCTTTTTTACTTTTGCGCATTTTTGAGCAAAACCGCAGACGTTTGCGGATTTCCCAAGAAGTTGGGAAAGCTACCTAAGTTTAATTTAGGGATGTCGGGCAGGGTGGACACCCTTTCGCCACAAGTGGAGAAAGCTGTCAGAACGATTCGTTCAGTTAGCCTATCTGAGGTACTGTTTTGGTACCCGAGACAATTATCCACAGTTTCGGTTAGGGTGGACGTAGTCAAACTATAGTCGAAACCGCTCAATCTTGAGCAGGTTCATTTAGGGGGGAGATTTAATCTATCCCCTTTTGCCACTTGTGGCAAAGCTGTCACGAGTTGGATTCGTCTGAGGTGTCCGACATATAGTCGATATTGGGGAAGGATTTTAGCGTGATATAATACTTAATATCATCAAGTACCTTGTTTATTAGTTCAAAGTAGTCCCCTGTATCAAAAGTGCAGAAAACTTTATTATTTTTAAATATAATATATAAATCTTCTCGCCTTCTAAATTCCACATCATATCCTAATGATTCAAGCATTGCCTTGAAAGTCGCAAGATAGTTTACTTTAGTTTTAGAGTGGTCGGAGTCAGCATCGGGAGATAGAATAATATCACCTAACAAATCAAGTACGCCTACGTCTAAAGCTGAAGCTATTTTATCCAAGGTTTCAAGTTTTGGTCTTCTTTTGCTATTCTCAAACTGGGCTATCATTTGTTGAGAAACACCTAAAACCTGCCCTAGTTCAGATTGAGACCAGCCTTTATTTTTACGGGCTTTTTTTATTCTTTCGCCTATAGTCATATTCTCACCTCAGCATGACTATATCACAAGAAGAAATAAAAGAAAAGTAAAAACTTGTTTTTTATCTATTGACACAAGTATAACATTGTAGTATTATCGTGTCAACAAGTAAATGCTTTTATTTTTGGAAGAAGGTGAGACTATGAGAATCGACAGAAAAAAACTTGTTATCCAGATGCTTGAGAAGGAAATGACTACAGTTGCACTCTCTGAAAAGAGCGGTGTATCTCGTCAGACACTTTGTTACATCAGAAACGGAAAGCGTTGCTCCGATGTAACAGGGTATAAAATTGCTCACGCTTTGGGTGTGGATGTCAAGGATTTAATTGAGGAGGTGTAAAGATGGAAAGTAAATACTACAAAGCTACGGATGTTATGGCTATGCTTGAGTGTTCCGAGACATACGCCTATAAGGTAATTCGGCAGCTGAACGAGGAACTCGAAGCGGATGGATACATAGTAGTACGGGGCAAGGTGCCGAAGCAGTACCTTGAGAAAAAGCTGTGTCTGGGGTGATTGCATGAAATTAAATGAGATCGTCCTTAGGGACTTATTCAGCCATGCGCCTGTAGGGGAAAATTTCCGCTTTGTTTTTCTGGTGGAGAATGAGGCACTGGAGGATAAAATCTTGCAGGCTGGCTATATGGCGGTCGGAATTTCCGACGAACCGCAAAAAGAGGTTTTCTTGAAAATCATAGAGGAGTGCCAATTCTCGTGGATGAAAGATTTTTGCTTTATTCCAAGCTCAAAATTTGGGTTTCTGGGAGAGGTAAAAAAGCAGCTTGAAGGGCTTGGCTATACGGTTTTATCCGATGGTTGGAAAATCTTCAAAGATAAGGAGAGCCGTTTCCTGCTGAACCCCGAGGAGCTGAAAGCAGCACTGCAAGCCTACATAATGAGAACCAGTGAACCGACAAGCGAGAATACAGGACAGCCCCCTTTGGCAATCAGTGCGGTAGAACTGATGAAAAAGGAAATCCTGCCGCCCGATTGGATTGTAAAAGATATGATTCTGCCGGGGCTTTCACTGCTTGCAGGCGCGTCCAAACTGGGAAAATCATGGTTTGTTTTGCAGCTCTGCATCTGCGTGGCATCCGGTAAGCCGTTCATGGGGAAGGAAACGAAGAAATCAAAGGTGCTGTATCTTTCTTTGGAGGACAGCGAAAGGCGTTTACAAAGCCGCATGAAAAGGCAACTGCAAGGCGCACCTGCACCCGAAGGATTGTTTTTCGTGACAAAGGCGAACCAGTTAGGGAGCGGACTGATAGAGCAGTTAGAGCCGTATGTAAAAGACGGTGTCAAGCTGATTGTTATTGATACGCTCCAGAAGGTCAGAGTATCTGGCGGAAATAAAAACGCCTATGCCGCTGACTATGACGAAATGGGCGTATTAAAGGAATACGCCGATAAGAAGGACATTTCGATTTTTCCGGTACACCACACAAGGAAAATGAAGGATGACGATGTTTTCAACATGGTTTCCGGCACTACAGGCATCATGGGCGCGGCTGATACGATCATGATTTTAACGAAGGACAAGCGTTCGGAAACAAAGGCGGCTTTGCATGTAACGGGGCGTGACGTGTTCACCGATACGCTGGAGGTCGAATTTAATCGCAGTACCTGCACATGGTCGAACCTTGGCAGTAAAGAGGATTTAGAAAAGCAAGAGAAGGAACGTGCTTACCTTGATGACCCCATTGTAAAGACCATCAAGGAATTACTTGAGGACTACAGCGGATGGCAGGGAACGGCTACAGACTTCCAGAATGAAATGATGAACAGAAACAAGGGCTATATAGAAACAAAAGTTATCGGGAAACGCTTTAGAGAGGTAAAACAATTTCTTTATGAAAAGGATTCTATTATTTACGAAGAACCCGACAACGCAAAAAGGAAGATTCATAAATTTAGAAGAACTAGACTAAAGTTATTTTCTACCGATACTAACGATACTGTCGATACTAACGATACTGTCGATACTTATGCTACAACGCCACCATAGTAGCGATAGGTATCGAGAGTGAAAAAATCTGTCGATACCCTAGAAACCCAGCAAAATCAAGGATTCTTACGCCTGGTATCGACAGTATCGACAGTATCATGAATATAACAAAAAAAGCAGTATAGCCTTATGTCCTGTGAAAAAGTGGCGGAATAAAAAGAAAACCTAATAAAATCAAGGCTTTCAATACTTCCTCAAGGTGAGGGAGTTAAGAAAGAACGATAGCATAACTTCCTCAAGGTGAGGGAGTTAAGAGAACCCAGTAAAATCAAGGCTTTGCGCTTTACTCCCCCACTTCACAGGGGTATATAGAAAGAGAGGAGCAAGTAAATGAAACAAAACTTAAACTTTGACGATATAAAGAGAATCGAATTTTCAAGCTTTCCGGATGGCGTTGTAATTGAAATTGCAAAGGCTATTGCGGTGAGCTGGCCCATTAACCTTATGGAGCTTATAGACCTTATTGAGTCATTCGGCTATCTGCCGTTTATCGAGATGTATACGGACTACATTGTAATCGAGAATCTTAAAGAGTTGAAGGTATGACTACCTAAAAGGGGATTTTATGGCGGTTGTAAACACCTTCGACAGAACCAACCAAACGCAAAAATACAAAATAGGAGGTAAGCAAAATGAAAAGACCAGAGGTAACAATAGAGGATTTCAAAAAGCAGGCTGCAAAAGAAGGGTGGAACCCCACCCCACAGACCTTGGAGCTTGTCGGGTATCTGATAGATGCAATGGAGCGAGCTTATACCAGAGGATATGCTGACGGCTTGGCAGAAAACAGGGAGGGTTGATTATGGAAAAGTACATAATTGCAGGAAGAGAATATGACGTGAAAGAGCGAGAGCCTGTGCATAATCTGCCTATCGTAGATATTCCTATGATGTCAGATGAACGATGGAATCAGCTTTGTAGAGAGAGCACATTGGAGAACTATCGGAAATACTCAGGCAGGGGAGAAGCTCCAGACTATGAAACCGCTTTGAAGTGGGAAAAGGAATTTTTTGAATCCGATAAGCCAGTAGAAAATATAAAAGCTCCCAGAATCCGGCAAGATACACAGGGAGCAACAATAATTGATTTCTAAATTATACCGCAGGAGGTGCGAAATTGTCAATTAAAATAAAGGTCAGTTATACGGATGAAGGGGAAAAGCGGCTGATCCTCAAGCTGCTGCGCCCTTTACTTGAAAAGGGATACCGCTGCAAGGAGCAGAAGGGCACCCCCAGGAGCCGCATCTATATACAGCATAAAGGGCATTTAGGCGGCGGAGAGGACAGCGAAAACGATACATAAGAATAGCTACAAGCCTTGATATTTCAATGGTTTCATGGTATAATACCCCTATAAATGAATAGCGTGGGGAGTACCGCAGCACTGCTGTAAGTCTATAAGGCGTGGGAAATGGTTTTATAACCATCCTGCGCCTTTTTATTTATATTCGATACTCAGCCCTACTCAAGGCGTAAAAGGAGGATAAGAGAATGGAAAACAACAACAACGCAGCGGCAAACAGTAACGTGAATACAGAGGTAAATAACAACCCTGCAGGTGCAAACGCTGGCACCGAGAAAACATTCACACAGGAAGAAGTAAACAACATTGTACAGGAACGTCTGGCAAGGGAACGGGCAAAGAATGAGCCTACACCTGCGGAACTGCGGGAAAAGGAGCTGACTGCCCGAGAGAATAAAATGAGCTGCAAGGAATACATTGCAGAACAGAAATACCCGAGTGAACTGCTTGATTTGTTTGATACCGCAGACATGGAACAATTCAAGGGGAATGTTGAGAAGATGAAGGATCTATTCCCCCGCATCTTCATGCCCCCTAGCAAGATACCTATTGCTGTAAGGGGTTGCTCTTTGGGTGGCGTTACAAAACCTGACCCCATTGCAGCGGCGTTCCGACTGCCTAACGGAGGAGAGGATTAAGAATGGCAATTAACTTAACAACAAAAGTAGTACCCTATACAGATGAAGTCTTTGCGAAGGAAAGCAAAAAGTCTCTGCTGACAAACTCTGATTTCGACTGGGTAGGGGCGCATACCATTAAGGTATACAAGATTTCTACAGTTGGCATGAATGACTATAACCGTTCCGGTGCTGACGATAATAACTGGTCTCGTTATGGTGCTGTAGCCGGTTTGGATGCGACCACAGAGGAAATGACACTGAAAAAAGACCGCTCTTTCACTTTTGCGATTGATAAGCTGGATGAGGATGAAACCCTGCAGCAGCTGGCGGCGGCAACCGCTCTCGCAAGACAGCAGCGTGAAATTGTAGTGCCCGAAGTGGATAAGTACACCTACGGGGTGATGTGTGCCAATGCAGGCCACAAGCCCGAGGCGGTGGCACTGACGAAGGAAAATATCTATAGCGAGATTCTGAAAGCAAGCGAGGCTCTGGACAATGCGGAGGCACCCGAGGCGGGGCGTGTGCTGCTTGTAACCCCTGCGGTATATGCTCTGATGAAAAAGAGCCCTGATATTGTAATGGATACAGATTTCTCCGCAGAGCTGCGCTTAAAGGGTGTGATTGCACAGCTGGACGGTGCGCAGATTGTAAAGGTGCCTGCAAAGAGACTGCCTGAGAATTTCGGCTTTATGATGGCGCATCCTGTGGCAACCGTAGCACCTACCAAGTTGGAGGACTTCAAGTGTCACATTGACCCTCCTGGTATCAGCGGCTCTCTGGTGGAGGGGCGTATCTGCTACGATACTTTTGTACTGGAGAATAAAGCGAAGGCAATCTATTATCAGACCGTTCCGGCGGCGGTTGCTGCAGTTTCTGTAACGGAAGAATAAACTTTAGGGGGATGCCTTGTGGTGTCCCCTGTTTTTATATGCTGGTGTGAAATAGGGGGATACGTTATGACAAATGAGGAGTTTGCATTGAAGATACAGAACGGGGAGCGAAATCTGATTCCACCCCTGTGGGAGCAGGTGGAGCGGTTTATTTATCTAAAATCTGAAAACTGGTATTGGCAGCATGAAGAAACCTGCATTCGCTGCGGCGTGGCTCTTGATGATTTAAAGCAGGTGTCATACTTTGCCTTTCTGGATGCTATCAGATATTACACCTCTGCGGACGGCTATAAGTTTCTTACCTATCTGGTTTTTCCGCTGCGGAATCGGTTTAACGAGGCGTGCGGAATCCGCACAAAGGCGCAGGCGCAAAGACCGCTGAACAGATGCAAGAGCCTTAACGCCGCTGTCCCCGGCTTTGAGGAAGGTATAACCTATGAGGATGCAATCATTGACGAGCTTGCCGCTGAGGACTTCCAGAGGGCGGAGGATGGCATATACAACGAACAGCTGCGGAGCGTTCTTGATGAGTGTCTGGCAACCCTCCCTGAGGTGCAGAGTGCCGTTATTCGGTACCGCTATTTTGAGGGGCTGACGGTTGAAAAGGCGGGGGAGAGAGTAGGACTGAATCGTAAGCAGTGCAGGAACAGGGAAACAGAAGGTTTGAGGAAATTGCGCAGGGGGAAGAACAGAGAGCGGCTTGAGACATTTGCTGACGGTATCATTTCCCGTTATGCCTATTACAGCAGTTATTCTCTCTGGAGAGCCACAGGGACAAGCTCCACAGAATACACAGCATTAAAACTTATAGAGGAGACATGACAATGATAAGAGTTGATAAAATGGCACAGCAGGCGAAAGAGATTCGGAAGGCTCTGCAGCCCGTTTTCTTCCTTGCTATGGTTGAGGCGGTAAAAGCCGGATGGGTGGTTGTGTTCCATCTGTGGTATGGAAATAGCAGCAGTTATAAGAGAGTTACTTCCTTCTGTCCGGACTTGGAAAGCGTTGATAAGCGTGTGGAAGATATGCAGAAAAGATACCCCGGCGAAAAAGAGCCTGTTGTAATTATTGACAACCTGCAGGAAGGGGGATAAGATGGAGGAGAGTAAACGGCTGCGGCTAAAGCTGACTACTGCCACAGAGGTGCGCAGAGCTCTTACAAGGGTGTCCAATATGGTTCTGAACGGGGAACTTGACCCCAAAAGAGCCAATGCTATTATCTTGGCTTGTAACGCCATTTTGAGTAGTATTCGGACGGATGAACAGGGAAAGAAGATGGCAGAGTTGGAGGAATTGCTTGCAGAGTTGAAGCGTACCAAAAACGTACTATAAGAAAGAAAAACCTTGTAAAATAGCCTATGTGAACAGAAAAATAAGCAAAGAAAACGGCAAATAACAAGGAAAATAACGAGTGTAAAGGTCTACCGTAGACTGGATGATTAAAAGAGGGTGGTTTTATGACAAAGACCAATGTGATGCGTCTTCTGGAGGCGGCAGGGATTGCCTACCGCACTGCGGAGTATGAATATGATGAAGCGAACCTTTCGGGACTGCATGCGGCGGAGCAGGTTGGCATGGATGCGGATCAGGTGTTTAAAACACTGGTAACCAGAGGGGATAAAACAGGGATTCTGGTATTCTGTATCCCTGTGGATATGGAACTGGATTTGAAAAAGGCGGCAGCTGTTTCCAAAAATAAGAAGGTGGAAATGACGCACATGAAGGAGCTTCTGGGGCTGACGGGCTATATCCGCGGCGGCTGCTCCCCAATCGGAATGAAGAAAAAGTACCCCACCTTTATTGATGAAACCTGTATCCTCTTTGATGAAATCGCGGTCAGCGCAGGGGTGCGCGGCGAACAGGTGATTCTGAATCCGCAGGATTTGGTGCAGTATATTGAAGCGACGGAGGCAGACATCACAAAGCCGATGGAATAAAACAAAAAATAAAAAAATAAGAAGAAATAAGAAAACAGCGACTTCTGAGAAATCGGAAATCGCTGTTTTTTGCGGTTGCTTTTCTGTTATTTTGTAATTTTAATGCTCTCGCTGGGGGCACTTTCCTGCCCATCGATTACTGTGGTCACACGCAGATAGCAGGTACCGTTGACAGAGATGCCGAAGCACTGTGGATATCCCCAGTACCATTTTTCGCTGCTGTTATTGCTGATGCGCGTGTATGGCCCATCCGGAGTGAGGGACTTGTATACATAATAATGGTCTGCGCCGTAAACGGGAGCCCATGAAACGTATGCGTAGCCGTCCTGCGCCAGCCTTGCGCGCAGATTCTGCGGTGCGGAGGGGGTATAGGTGTAGCCCTGCATTGCGCTGAGCGGCAGAGAAAGCTTCTGCGGCACCTGCAATACCTGTGCGATGGGGATAGAGAAATAATGCGAGTCCCCAAAGAAGGAGGTCATGCCGATGACCTCACCGGTGCTGTTGAATAAAGCACCGCCGCTGCTGCCGGGGGCAATGACGGCGGAGGTGGAAATCACATCCGTATCATAGCCGTTGATTGTGCCTGTGCTGACAGTGTTGCGCGCGCCGCCGGGAGAGCCGATGGACGTAACCGCATCCCCGACCTTGTAGGAAAAGGCAGGCGTTGCGGCAGAAAGGTCTGTTTTTTCGATTCTCAGAAGGGCGATGTCGGCGGAAGTATCAAGTCCGACTACGGTTGTCGTGCCTTGATAAATCGTGCCGTCCGCAAACACAAACTGCGCGGTTGCCGCACCCTTAATTACATGGTAATTCGTGGCAATCAGACCATCTGCGGAAAGCACAATGCCACTGCCCTGCATTTTATTCGTCTGGATATAAACAACGGAATCATTGTTTTCTGTCTTTTCCGGTGCCATATATTCCGCGGAATGGATGGAAACCGAGGAGGTGCTCTGGTTCCATGTGACCTCTGCGCCGCTGTATTCGGCTAAGAAGCGAAGCGGTACGAAGGTGCGCCCGTTCCTGATTTTTGCCGGAGCATCAATAGAAACCGCTTTGCCGTTGACGGTGGCTGTTTTTTCGTCAGGATGCAGGGAAATCTGTATTTCGTCCTTTTCTGCGAGGACGGTTTTGCTTTCCTCCTGCCATGCAACAGAATACCCCAGAGATTCCAGAATGCCGCGCATGGGTACTAATACGCGGTCGTTTTCGATAAAGGGAGCTTCAGCAAACGAAACAGCCTTATCATCCAGAAAAATGCGAATGGATGCCGCTGCCGCTGTCTGCATGGAGCATAAAAAGAGAAACAGAAAGAGGAAACCTCCTCTTACCAATCGTTTCATGGTGGTTCACTTCCTTTCTAGCATAAAGTATATCACAGAACAGGGCTTTGCGGACAAAATTTAGAAAAATTTAAGAAATGTGCGCGCATGGCAGGAGGATTTGATTTTTTCCTGTATTTATAGTATCCTCTTAGGACGGAGGTGAGGATAATGTTTGAACGAATTACGGAGAAAACCTTTGATGAAATTTTTCCCTTGCTGGAAAGCGCGTTCCCTGTGACGGAATTACGCGTGAAGGAGGATCAGCGCGCACTGCTCGGGGAGCCGTGCTATCGGCTTTACGGCGTGCGCAGAGAAGGCGCGTTTGCGGCAACCTTTGCGACATGGGAAATCGAGGATTTTTTATATATTGAGCATTTTGCGGTAAAAGAGGAATACCGCAACGGCGGCTACGGCGGCATGCTTCTGGATGCCCTTCTGGCGGAGAAAAAACGCCCGATGGTGCTTGAGGTGGAGCTGCCGGAGGATGCGCTGACAAGGCGGCGGATTGGCTTTTATGAGCGGCATGGACTTGTGTTCAACAGCTATCCCTATTTGCAGCCGCCCATGCGAAAGGGGCAGGGAGTCCTGCCGCTGCGGCTGATGACGAAGCCTGCCGCCATTGATGCAAAAACCTATCAGCGGTATAAGAAACGGATACACAGCATCGTATATAAATATGAGGGTGATTTGTAATGGGCTATTGCTTTGGAATCGATATCGGCGGCACAACGGTGAAAATCGGGCTTGCGGCAGAGGATGGAACGCTTCTGGAAGGATGGGAAATTCCTACCCGAAGGGAGCCGACACCGGAGGGTCTTCTGTTGGACATCAGGGTGTCCATACTGGACAGATTGGACAGGGAGCTGGACAGGGGAAAAAAGCAAAAAATCCGCAGAGCGGACATCCTCGGCATCGGCATGGCTGCCCCCGGTGCGGTGACAGCGGATGGCATCCTGCATGGCGCGGTCAATATCGGCTGGGGAGATGTGGCACTTGCGAAAGAGGCAGAGCGCATCATCGGCATTTCACCCGTCTGCGTTGGGAATGATGCCCGTCTGGCGGCATTGGGCGAAGCAGCCTACGGCGCAGGTGTCGGGGCGAGGAGCATGCTCATGGTGACGCTTGGCACGGGAGTCGGCGGCGGCGTGGTGCTGAACGGGAAGGTTCTCATGGGGGAGAGCGGTGTGGCAGGCGAAATCGGGCACATGACGGTGAATCCCTTTGAGACGGTGCGCTGCAACTGCGGCAAAGCGGGCTGTCTGGAGCAATATGCCTCTGCGACGGGAATGGTGCGCGTGGCGAAGCAGGTTCTTGCTAAGCGGAGAGAGGATTCCCTGCTGCGGCAGAAGGAGGTAACGGCAAAGACCCTCTGGGATGCGGCGCGGGCAGGCGATGCGCTTGCCAATGAGATTACGGATGCGGTTTCGGCGTATCTGGGGATGGCGCTTGCCAATGCGATGTATCTTGTGGATACGGAGAAAATCGTATTTGGCGGCGGCGTTTCTAAGGCAGGGGAGCTGCTTCTGCAAAAAGTCGAAAAAGCCTACAGGAGCAGGGTTTTCGCGCACAGCAGAGAAAAGGAATTCCTTTTGGCAAAGCTGGGCAATGCCGCAGGGATGCGCGGTGCGGCGGCATTGTTGCTACAGAAAATCAGATAGAAGCATGTAAATAGTGGACAAAAACGGTGTTAAGTTTTTGTGAAAATATGCTGAAAAAGAAAAATGACAAAAATTCCGCGCAAAAAAGAAGGAAAACACGGAGTTTTGGAGAATTTACAATATAACAGGAAACATCCGAAGCGGATATCCTGTCAAATTATGAATGATTCAAAGGCATACCACCGGAAAACTATTTAAAGGGGGAGATTGCAATGGTTAAAATTCTTGCAGGCGAAAAAGGTGAAGGCAAAACAAAAAGAATGATCGACATGGCAAATGCAGCCGGCAAAGAGGCAAAGGGCAATATTGTCTTTGTTGATGACGACAACAGCCACATGTACGATTTGCATTATAGTGTGCGTTTCGTAGAAACACCGAAGTTCATTATGGAAGATCCACAGGTATTCAGAGGCTTTGTGTGTGGTATCCTTTCTCAGAACAGTGATATTGAAACCATTTACATTGATGGGTTGAACCATATTATGGACAGAATCAGCGACGCAGATTTCACAGCCTTCATTCAGGAATTGGATAAGACTTCCAAGGAAGCGGAAATGGATATGGTTATGATTATCAGCCGCAAAACAGATGCACTTCCTGCAGAGGTACAGCAGTATCTGATTTAATCTTTTAAAATTGAAACATTCATGAACCGAAAAGGGACTCTTTTTAGAGTCCTTTTTAGGTGTCGACAAAGTCGACCCCTAAGTCGAAATCAGGATTTCGACTTGTTTAGACAGGTGAATAAACAGACGAGTTCCATCGGCTAAAAAGCCTTGAAACTCGCCGTTTTCCTCGCCGGAAATGAATTCCGACTGCGGATTCCATTCAGGAAACTCCTTCGTTTCCCGAACCTTTCCGCGGCATCAAAACAACCTTGTCTACAGACTGAGGGGGGCTCTTTTTAGAGTCCTTTTTTATTGTAAAGGAATATTGTTTGCAAGAAAAAACAGTTGTAGGACAAAAAGGACAAAATTTGCTTAAATTTTTGTATAATTTGAAGAACAGAACAGTATTTCGCTTTACTTTTTGGCTTTCTTTGTGCTAAAATACAAGCTATAGAACGTATTTTGTATGCAAAAATGGAAAAATAGAACAATTCTTTGTTTATTTTTTTTAACGAAATCATGGAGAGAAACCAGAAAGGGAGAACAGACATGAACAAATTTCAGGAAATGTACCGTGCAAAGCTGAAAACAGCAGAAGAGGTTGCAATGTATGTAAAATCCGGTGATATCTGTGCCTGTCCTACAGGCTTGGAGGAGCCCGAAACCATCTGTGCGGCTGTCGGCGAAAGAGCAAGACGCGGTGAAATCACAGGAGTACAGCACCATGCGATTCTGTCCGTAAAGGGCAATGCGTTTATGGACCCTGCACTCAAGGGTAAATATGATTATGTATCCTGGTTTACAGGCGGCGCAGGCAGAAAGGGAATTCAGCAGGGCTACTATACCTATGTACCGAATAACTACAGCACAGCACCCGGCTACTGGAGAGACTGCATGCCTAGACTGGATGTATTCTATGCTGAGGTTTCCCCGATGGACAAGCATGGCTATTTCTCCTGCGGCATGGCCGGGGCAGAGGTGGTTGCGCTGAGAGATAAGGCAACGATCATCCTGCTGGAGGTCAATGAAAAAATGCCCCGTGTTATGGGGAATAACCTGATTCACATTTCTCAGGTAACGGCTCTGTGCGAATCCTGCCATGAGCTGCTGGAGCTGCCCGAAACCGTACTGACAGAAACAGATAAGAAAATCGGTCAGATGATTGCGGACGAGGTTCCCAACGGCGCAACCCTGCAGCTGGGGATTGGCGGCGTTCCCAATGCGGTTGGCGTTCTGCTGCGCGATAAGAAGGATCTGGGTCTGCATACCGAAATGTTTACAGACAGCATGGTTGACCTGCTTGAATGCGGCGCAGTTACCAATATGAAAAAGCCCATCAATGTCGGCAAAACGATTGCCACACTGGCTTGGGGCACAAAGAAAATGTACGAATACATGGATGATAACCCTGCATTTGAAATGCACCCCGTTGATTATACAAACAACCCCTATGTCATCGGTCAGCATGACAACTTCATTTCCGTGAATGCCTGTGTAGAGATTGACCTGTTTGGTCAGGTTTGTGCGGAATCTCTGGGCACACTGCATTACAGCGGTTCCGGCGGTCAGGTGGACTTCGTGCGCGGTGCGAACCTTTCCAAGGGCGGCAAGGGCTTTATCGCGATGACCTCTACCGCGAAAAACGGTACGGTTTCCAAGGTAAAACCCGTGCTGACACCCGGCTCCATTGTGACAACCTCTAAGAATGAAGTGGACTTCCTGGTAACGGAAAACAATATTGTTCGTCTGAAGGGCAGAACCGCAAGCGAAAGAGCGAAAATGATTATCTCTCTGGCGGCACCCGAATTCAGAGATGAGCTGCTGTTTGAAGCAAAGAAAATGAATCTGATTGTATAAGTGGTAGTAACACAAAAGCCCGACCGAAAGGTCGGGCTTTTGTGTTGCGTTTCGGATAGATTTATGGTATGTTGAAACAAAACCATGGAAAAAGGAGGTAGGAGCGGTGAGAAAAAGCTGGGACGAATATTTCATGGAAATTGCTGAGATTGTAAAAACACGCTCGACCTGCCTGCGCAGACAGGTGGGGGCGGTGATTGTAAAGGATAACCGTATCATTACGACAGGCTACAACGGTGCGCCCTCGGGGCTGCGCCACTGCACGGACATCGGCGGCTGTGAACGGGAGCGGCTGCATATTCCCTCGGGACAGCGGCATGAGCTTTGCCGCGCACTGCATGCGGAGCAGAACGCCATCATTCAGGCGGCGAAGGTGGGTGTGAGTACGGAGGGGGCGACGATTTATATTACTTTGCAGCCCTGTGTCATCTGTGCGAAAATGTTGGTTAACGCAGGCATCACGCGTATTGTGCACAGGGGCGAATACCCCGACCCCCTTTCGCAGTCCATTCTGGCAGAGGCAGGGATTGAGATTATGGCAATGGACTGATTTTTCGGGATTTTTCCCATTTGCATCAGAAAAAAATTTTGTGGTATACTTATATCAGAAAAGCTTATGAATATGGAGGATGCAGGAGGGAGAACGATGTTTCGGAAGGGTGAATATGTCATTTATGGAAATAACGGTATTTGCTGCATCGAGGAGATTGGTGTGCCGCGCGATACGCCGCTGGGAGACAGCGGGAAGGAATATTACACGCTTGCGCCGGTATTTTCCAGTGGGAAAATTTATGCGCCTTTGGATACGAAGGTATTCATGCGCCCGATTCTGACAAAGGCGGAAGCGGAGGAGTTGATTTTGCAGATTCCCGAAATTCGGGCAGAGGAGGTCATTGGGCAGGATGTGCGCGCCCTTGGCGAGAAATACAAGGGCTGTCTGGATACGCACCGATGCGAGGATTTGGTCAGGCTGATTAAAACCGTTTACCGCAAGGAGAAAAGACTGGAGGAAAACGGCAAAAAGCTTGCAAAGACTGAACGGGAATACAGCAAGCTGGCGAAGGAGCTGCTTCACAGAGAATTTTCTATGGCACTGGAGGTTCCTTATGATGAGGTGGAGAATTATATTACGGAAAAAGTGGCGGCATTGCAAAAGTAAGATGAGGAATAACCCTGAATCGAGTGGATTCGGGGTTTTTTGTTTGGCTTGCGCTTTCTTTCCGCTTTGGGTATAATGAAGCTAAAAGAGAAACGAATGTTCTCTTGTATTCTGAAGAAATTTGGTGAGAATATGATTTCCTATATTAAAGGCACATTGGAGCGGCGCGGCGAGAATGACATTATTGTGGAGGCAGGCGGTATCGGCTACCGTATTTTTGTATCCCCTGCCACATTGGCGAAGCTGCCGCAGACGGGCGAAGCGGTGCAGATTTTTACATATTTCAGCGTGAAGGAGGATGGTATGAGCCTGTATGGCTTTGCGGCGAGAGAGGAGCAGGAGATGTTTGAAAAGCTGCTGCTGGTAAACGGCGTAGGCCCGAAGGGGGCATTAGGCTTTCTTTCGGTGCTGAACCCCTCCGAAATTGTGATGGCAATTTTATCGGATGATGTGAAAACGCTTTCCAAGGCACCGGGGGTCGGCAGAAAAACGGCACAGCGCGTGATTTTGGATTTGAAGGATAAATTCAAAACAGAGGATGCGGTTTCCTCCCTCGAGGGGGCGGCAGGCATTGCGGAAAGCGTTGGCGGCGGTAATGCGAAATTTGAAGCGATTGATGCCATGACGGCGTTGGGCTACAGCCGCAGTGAGGCGGCACAGGCGGTCAATGCGGTTGCGGCAGAGGGCATGACAACAGAGGATATTTTGAAGGCGGCGCTCAAGCGCATGATTACCTTCTGAGGATAGAGGACAGGTGTTTTAGTTGGAAAACAGACGAATTTTGACGACAGGCTTACGGGAGGAAGACCGCGAGCTGGAGCCAAAGCTGCGCCCTGCCACGCTGGAAAGCTACATCGGGCAGGAAAGCGTAAAGGAGAATATGCGCGTATTCATACAGGCGGCAAAGCAGAGGAAAGAGGCTCTTGACCATGTACTTTTATATGGCCCGCCGGGGTTAGGGAAGACTACGCTCTCGAACATCATCGCAAATGAGATGGACGTGAATATCAAGACGACCTCCGGCCCTGCGCTTGAACGCCCGGGGGATATGGCGGCGGTGCTGAACAGCTTAAATGAGGGGGATATTCTCTTTATTGATGAAATTCATCGGCTGAACCGCATGATTGAGGAGATTCTTTATCCTGCGATGGAGGATTTTGTGATTGATATTATGATTGGCAAGGGACCGGGGGCGCGCTCTGTGCGGCTGGATTTGCCAAGGTTTACGCTGATTGGCGCAACGACTAGAATCGGGCTGCTGACTGCCCCTTTGCGCGACAGATTCGGCGTGGTGCAGCGGCTGGAGCCATACAGCGTGGAGAATCTGAAAATCATTCTGAAGCGCTCCGCTGCGGTTTTGCAGGTGGAGATGGAGGAAGGCGGTGCAGAGGAGATTGCGCGCCGCTCCCGTGGGACACCGCGACTGGCGAACCGTATGCTCAAGCGTGTGCGTGACTTTGCGCAGGTGCGCTATGATGGGGTGATTACGGAGGAAGTGGCGAGATTCGCACTGGATTTACTGGATATTGACAAGGTGGGGCTTGACCAGACGGACAGAAAAATGCTGCTGACGATGATTGAAAAATTCGGCGGAGGGCCCGTTGGGCTGGATACCCTTGCGGCATCCATCAATGAGGAATCCGAAACGATTGAGGATGTTTATGAGCCGTATTTATTGCAGCTGGGGTATATTCAGCGCACCCCCAGAGGACGCGTGGTGACAAGGCTTGGCTATGCCCACTTCGGCATGACACCGCCTGAGGGCTGAAAGGAGAAAAACGCATGAAATTGAAGATAAATGAAGTGATTGAGGACGTAAGAGATGAGCTGCTTTGCTACGAGGAGGGCGAAGCGGTGGTAGATAGCTGGGAAAAGGAATTTCGGGAATGGATTGAGAAAAACAAGGGCAAGCACAAGGATATTGTTGCCGACAAGAACGGTGTTTTTCTGAAAATCAAGGACGAGGAGGAAATTTTCGAGATTGCGGATTCCTATCTGGATGCCGTTGCGGAAGGAAATGTAAAGAAATATTGGGAAACCTTTTAAGCCGGAAATTGATTTTCTAAGATTTTCTTAAGAATCGGGCGGCGCTGTTGTGTCGAAGAATGTTTTCTGCTATGCTGAAAGAAAAGGTCAGCTTTTGAAAGGGGGACACAATATGAGATGTGCGGCGGATTTTCGGGCAGAGGCAAGAGCAGCGTTAAAGGGACGCTGGGGACTTGCAATCGGGATTGGCTTTCTTGCGATGGTTCTGGGCGGCATTGCCGGTGTCGGTGGGCTTGATGTGAATTTTGTAATGGTAGAAGGCAATTTTCAGATGACCCTGGATATTTTCGGGCAGAGGCTGAATCCGGTAGAAATGATGCGCAATATCGGTGTGGGCAGTGCTTTTCTGGTATGGCAATATCTTTCTGTGGCTGCTGCTCTGGTTGCGATTGTACGATTGATTGTCGGATCGTTTGTCGGAGTTGGCTATATGAAATTCAATCTGGATCTGATTGACGGTGAGGAAGGCAGATTGGAAACGCTGTTTCGTTATGTCAAACAGTGGGGAACGATGCTTGCGGCTGTTTTATTGCAGGCGGTGTATATCATCGGCTGGACGCTGCTGTTTATCATTCCGGGACTTATTGCGGCATATCGTTATCAGCTGACAGGCTATATTCTGGCGGAAAACCCCGAAATGGGTGCAAATGATGCCATTACCCGCTCCAAGGAGCTGATGAAGGGAAATAAATGGCGGCTGTTCTGTCTGGATTTCAGCTTTATCGGCTGGGATATTCTTTCGGCTTTTACATTAGGCATTGGGGATTTGTGGCTGACACCCTATCGAAGTGCGGCAGCGGCGGCGTTCTACAGAGAGCTGGTGCCCTTGGAAAAGGGAGAGGAACCGGAGGAAATGCAGGAAACACAGACAGAAGAAGATGTTATTTCGGAAGAATAAAATAGAAAAAGGAAAGTCCTTCCCATGGGGGTAAGCCTGTGGGAGGGACTTTTTTGTATGATTATTCGGTTTCGGGGGGCTGCTTGGGGGTGATGCTTTCCCAGAAATCCGCCTTATCGATTTTCTTCAGCTTGCGCCACCTTGGCGCTTCCCCGTAGCTATGGCGGCAAAGGGAACGATAGCTGCAATAGCTGCAGGGGGTGCGCTGCCCATCGCGATAGGGGGCAGGGGTGATGATGCCTGCCTTCATGGCATCGCCGATTTCCTGCGTGCGCGTGGCAACGAAATCCAGAATGGCGGCATACTGCTCCTCGGTTGCGAGATTTGAGGCGGCGGTAGGGTCGCCTTTTTTGGTATAGCCGACAGGCACGATGGCGGAACTGCGGCTTTCTGCAAGGCTATGGTCTAAGCCATGGATAAGGACATCCTCCTGCAAAAGCAGTCCCGACATGCGCATTTTTTCATAGAGAATTTTTTCGATTGCCTCGGCGGAAAGCTCCTCATCAAGGGCAAGGGTGGGGTCTGTGATGCGGAAATAAAAGACACCGCCCGGCTTGAAGGATGCGCCTGTTTTTTTATAATACTTGAGATACGCATCCAGATAAACGAGAAGCTGTAATTGCAGACCGTAATAAATATCCTGAAAATGGAAGGTCTTATTGCCCGATTTGTAGTCGATGATTTTGACATAGCGTGTGCCGTTGGCATCAAGCAAATCCACGCGGTCGATTTTACCGTTAAGAATCAGACTGCCGCCATCCTGTAGGCGAATGACAATCGGGGGGAGGGCTTCATGTGCGCCGAAGCCGACCTCATAGCCTGCCGGAACGAAATCTCCCTGCTGTAAATGCTGCACCAGCGTCCATGCGGCACGAGTGGAAATGCGTTTCAGGCGGCGGATAAGGTATTGATTTGCGGCAGAATCCAGAAGGATACGATTGCCCAGACGAGGGGCGGCATCCTCTACGGCGGCATGGATACGGGCGGTGGTTTCTTCCTTCGTGAGCGATGTCCAAGGGAGGCTGTCCTGCTCCAATTTGTTGGAGAACAGCTCCAGAACCTCATGGAACAGAGACCCCAAATCGGGGGTATTGAGCTGATAAAGCCGCCGTTCCTCCGCCTTCAGACCATATTCTGCGAAGAAGGAGAAGGGGCAGCCTGCGAATCGTTCCAGACGGGAAACGCTCGAAAAAATATTTTTGCCGTAAAGCGCCTTTGCCGTTTTCGGGGAGAGTCGCTCGGGCTTTGCCGTTTTGCCGATGCCCTGCTTCAGAAGGGAAAGGTGCTTCTGCCATTGGCTGTTTTCGTCAAAAAAGCCGTAGATATCCTGCCAGAGGGGAGAAAGCGGCGCTTCTGCCGTTGCCTTCCGCATTTCGCCGCCAAGCAGATGGAAAACGGCGGTAGGGGCGGTTTCTTCTAAATCGAAGGCGGGCATGGGCTCGATTTGCAGGCCTTCATCCAGACGCTGCAGTCGTTCAATCAGAGAGGAGGGGGACAGCTCCCGACCCTCGGCATCATTGGCGGCATAGGTGAGCCATAGACCCTTGGAGGGTCTGGTTAAGCCGCGATAGATGAGGAATTGCTCCTCGAAGATTTTCTGCTTGCCGCCGCTTGCCAGTTCTATGCCTTGGGCGGTCAGAAGGTCGCGCTCGACTTCGGTGAAAATGCCCTGCGCCATGGCGGGAGAGGGGAGAACGCCTTCATTGACACCAAGCACGAAAAGATATTTGATTTCAGGCAGGCGGCTGCGCTCGATATCCCCGATCAGAAGGCAATCGGCGGTCGGCGGAATGACACCCATGGAGCATTTTTCCAGACCTGCCTTGAGGATTTTTGCCATTTCTTCTAAGGTGAGTTCTTCCTTGCCGAGGATGGCATCTGCCTTTTCCAGAACATCCATCACTAATTGCCAAATCTGACGGTATTCCTCCGCCTTATTGAGATTGCCTGCGGCGGTGGCGGACTGTGCCCAATCATCGAGCGTTTCGGCGGCGTGGAGCTGTTCCAGATGGGAGAGCAATGCCTGCAAAAATTCCCGAAGGGGGAAGGCCTTCTTCTGCGGAAGGGCAAGAAGGGGGGCGAAGGGCGCAAGCACCCTGTCCCGCAGGGCATTGACCGCATCTACGGCTTCTGCGCCCTCGCGTTGGATGCCATAATCCCAGGTATCCTGCCGCCATTTCCAACCCTTGATGCCATAGGCAAGGACGTAGTTTTCCAGAATATCGATTTCTTCTGTGGAAAGCAGGCTCAAGCCGGATTTTAAATAGGAAAAAACGGCTTCATATTTAAAATCATACACCAGAATATCCAACAGAGAGGTCAGCAGGGTGACAAGGGGGTGTGCGGTGGTTTCGCGGCGTGCGTCAATAAAGCAGGGGATTTCGTATTCCTCTAAAATGCCGCGCAGACTCTTTTCGTACGCCTCCATGGCGTTTGTTACAATGGCAATCTGGCGGAAGCGCAGACCTTCCTCGCGCACCAGACGGAGGATTTTCCCTGCGGCAAAGCGGATTTCCTCCTGCAGGGAAGGGCAGGCAACCACATGAACGCTTTCGGCAAGCGGTGCCTTGCGGAAAAAGCTGTGGAAATATTCCTGTTCCAGATTGCGGAGGGCATCCGTTTCGGCACGGAAATTTTTTTCAAGAAGGGTCGGCGGCACGGGGGCAAGCTGTAATTCTTCTGCCAGAGCGAGCAGCTTTTTCTTCGTCAGATATGGTTCGTAAAACGGCGCAGAGGGCGGCAGGAATGCACCGTAAAAGCTGTTTTTATCCATCGGCAGGGTGATGTTGACCTGTGCGGAAAGCTGCAGCAGGCGGCGGATGACGCTGTATTCCTGCGGCGTGAAGCCATAAAAGCCGTCCAGCCAGAATTCCGTATCAGCAAAGCCAAGGCTTTCATCCAGACGCTCCGCCAGAAGCCCAAGGGTTTCATCGGCGGAAATATATTCCTGCCTGAGAAAATCCAGATAGGAACGATAGATACGGTTCAAATCGGTCAGCTTTTCTCTTGCGGCATGGGAAAGCCCTTCTGCCTGTGCGAGGGTTTCTGTATCCTCCGGAGAAATGCGGTACTGAAAAAATTCGGAGATGGTCAGACCCAGCTGGTTGATAAAGCCGGGCTGCTCCAGAACGCTGTGGAAATAGGAAATATTGTCCTTTTCCGCCAGAAGGATTTTTCGCAGTGCCATTGCCTTGCCGATATCCCCCAGAGGGAGGCGATTGCCGATTCCCTTTTTGGAGAACACCCGATGCGCCAGACGACCGAAGCTGAGCACTTCGGCGGTGAGGATGGCGTTCTGCCCGGTTGCGGCAATCAAATCCCGTTCCGCCTGTGAGGTGAACTGCTCGGGCACAATGAGAATCTGCCGTTTCGCTCCCGTATTCGATTGATGGATGATTTCCTCTATGCAGAGGTGGGTTTTGCCTGTGCCGGCTCTGCCGATGATGAAACGCAGTCCCATTTTTATCCCTTCTTTCTGATTCGTTTCTTCCTCTATGATACAAAAGGGACAGCCTTTTTTCAAGGGATGACAGCATAAAGAAGGAAAAAACGGAATATGGTAGGGATAAGAAGGACTGAGGAGGGATTTTCGTGGGGCGCACGAGGTTTATGGTAGTGAAGGCGAAGGAGTTAATCAAAACAGCGGTGTTTGCGGTACTGGGTGTGATTATTCTGGTGGGGTTGATTGCATTTTTTCTGAATATGGGGAAGCATGACGGCGCATATCGGGACGGTACCTATTACGAGGAAATGCAGCTTGGCGAAGAAACGGCGGAGATTGCGGTAACGATTGCGGAGGGGCGCATTGCGGAGGTTTCCATGGAGGAGGCAACAGAGGCGGTGGCGGTGTTTTATCCCCTGCTGGCAGAGGTGACGGAAACGGTCGGGCAGGCGGTGATTGAAAACCAATCGGCAGAGATTGCAGTGGAGAGCGAGAATCCACATTCTGCACAGGCGATTCTGGATGCGGTGGCGGCGTGTCTGGAGCAGGCGGAGAGATAAGCGCAGGTCGAAATCCTGATTTCGACTGAAAGAAAGTAGGGAGGAATACGCATGACGGAGCAGGAAAAACGCCGACGCAGGAGAGAGATGGAGCGGCGGATGCGCGCAAGGCAGAATTTTCGGGGGAGAGAAGGACAGGAGCGAAGCGGCACGCTCGCGTTTCGGACGTATGTGACGGCGGTTTTGGTGGGCGGCTGTCTGCTGATTTCTTTATTTGAGAGCAAAACCTCGGATATGGTCTGCAATAAGCTGAAGGAGACGATTGCTTACCAGATTTCGACGGAGGAAGTGCAGAAATGGAAAAGCAGAGGGGCGGCACTGCGGAAGGGCGTGGAGGAAAGTTTGCCTGTTTTTCGGGAAAAGCAGGAAAGGGATGAAAGGGTCTACCGTCCCGATACGGAAGAATCGCCCTAGTGTGCTGGTGTGGAAGGGACTTGCATGGGAACGGAAAACGGAGGACTGGCTTGCGCCTGTTTCGGGGGTGGTGACCTCGGACTGCGGCAAGCGGGAAAACCCCATTTTACATAAACAGGAGCTGCATGACGGGTTGGATATTGCCGTTCCAGAGGGGACAGAGGTGGTAGCGGTTAAAAGCGGCAGGGTGACGGAGGTGCGTACTTCTGCGACGTATGGCAAGCTGCTGCGATTTGAAACAACGGACGGGTATACGATTTTATATGCACACCTTTCAGAGATATTGGTGAAAAAGGGGGAGAAAATCAAGCAGGGACAGGTGGTGGCAAAATCAGGGAATACGGGGCTTTCCACAGGGCCGCATCTGCATTATGGGATTTATCGGGATGGGAAGCTGCTGAACCCGATGGAGTATTTGCCGGAGAGGGCAACGGAGAAGGTATAGAAATATCATCGGAGGTTGGTGAAGATTGGAAGTTCGCCAGTTTAGAACTTTCACGGCAAAACAAAGGCGTTCTTCCTTACTTTTTATGCTAAAAAGTAACAAAAACCCGGGACCCGTTTCGTAATGGGTCCCGGACCCCCACAGACGAGGAAAGGGACACAAGGTTTCCCTTTCCAAACCCTTCCCCACAGTGCCGGAAACGGCAGGGAGAAAAGCGGCGCAGGCGCGCCTGCATGTTTTAAACCGGCGAATGACTTATTTTCGCTAAGGGTATATTTAAAGAAAGAGGTGCAAAACTTGCTTTTTTCGGGTATGATGGTAGGGAGAAAGGTGAGGGATGCAGCTTGAAACGAGTTTTGATGGATATTTCCGCCGACCTAACGCGGATTGCGTTAGCGGAGGACGGCGAATTAAAGGAATTATATTATGAAAGCAAGCGGGAGGAAAGCCTTGTCGGGAATGTTTACGCGGGGCGTGTGGCAAATGTCATGCCAAATTTGCAGGCGGCATTTGTCGATATCGGTGCGGAGAAAAACGGCTATTATTATTACGGCAATGCAAGAGCCGTTTCCGATGCGGAGAAAAGCAGCGCAAGACCGAAGGTCGGGGATACGCTGCTATTGCAGGTGGAGAAGGATGCAGTCGGCACGAAGGGCGCGGTGCTGACAGGAAAGTTTTCCTTTCCGGGGAAATTTCTGGTGCTCCTGCCTGAGGAGGGCGGCGAAATCGGCATTTCCAGAAAAATTACCGATTCGGCGGAGCGTGCACGGATTCGGGAAATTCTGACGGAGCTTCTGCCTGCGGACTGCGGCGCGATTGTCCGCACAAACGGGGAGGGCAAAAGCAGAGAGGAATTTGAAAGAGAATGGAAGCAGCTTTGGGCAAAATGCGAAAGGCTGAAAACGGGCGAATTTCTGAAGCCGCCTGCGCTGATTTCACAGGAAAACCATCCCGTCAAGCGTGCCGCAAGGGATTTTTACGGCGCGGATGTGGAGGAATATGTGGTCAATGAGGCGGAAAGCTATCGGGAATTGCTGGAAAGCGGCGATTTTAACGGCGAGGGACAGCCTGCCCTCAGACTGCATACCGATGCAATTCCGCTATTTGAGGCGTATTTTCTGGAGAGCCAGAGCGAGAAGGCACTGGACGAGCATGTCTGGCTGAAAAGCGGCGGTTTTCTGGTGATTGAGGAAACCGAGGCTTGCGTGGTGATTGATGTGAACACAGGGAAGGCAGCAGGCAGAGGGGATTTGCAGAAAACGATTTTGAAAACGAATCTGGAGGCGGCGGAGGAAGCGGCAAAGCAGATGCGCCTTAGAAATCTTTCGGGGATTATCATCATTGATTTTATTGATATGGCAGATACGGCGGCGCAGAAGGAGGTTACACAGCGGCTGAAAAAGGCTGTGGCGAAGGATCGCATTAAGACGGTTGTGGTCGGCATGACAGAGCTGGGGCTGATGCAGGTGACGCGCAAAAAGACCAGACCCTCCCTGAAGCGGCAGATGACAACAAAATGCCGTGCCTGCGACGGCAGCGGCAGACTGCCCTCGATTGAATGGACGGTGACGAGGATGCGCAGAGAGGCGGAAAGCGTTTTTGCACATACGATTTATAACGAGCTGACGGTGCAGGCGGACAAGCGTCTGCTGGCTGCCTTTGCCGGACAGGACGGGGCATGGAAAACGGCACTGGAGGAAAAAAGCGGCGGCACGATTCTTTTAGAGGAAAGCGAAATGGGCTTTGGACAATATGCCATGGAGAAGCGGAAGAAAAAGTAAATGCATGAAAGCGCCGCAAAGGCGTTTTCTTTGTTGCTTTTGCTCTTTGTACGCTTTACTGTGCTGAATTGTTTCTTGACACACATGTGAAAAAGTTATAAAATGAAAAAGGTGTATTTTCGCCATTACTTACAGATTATGTAAAACAATTAAAAATTGCACTTTGAAAACTGAATAAGAGGGAGGTGTTTTTCATTAATCCGATAAGTATGATTTGTGCTGTCGTAGGTTTGCTGATTGGCGTTGTCATCGGTATTGCATACCGCAAGAAGATTGCGGAGGGCAAGGTTGGCGTTGCAGAGGAAAGAGCCAACAAGATTGTCGAGGATGCAGTAAAGGATGCAGAGGCCAAGAAGAAGGAAATTCTTCTGGAGGCAAAGGAAGAGAGCATTAAGACAAAAAATGAACTGGAAAGAGAGGTTCGTGACAGAAGAAACGAGCTTCAGAAAAATGAAAGACGGCTGTTCCAAAAAGAAGAAACTCTGGACAAGAAGGTAGAGGCTCTGGAAAGAAAAGAGGAGCACATGACCAAAAAGCTGGAGGATTTGGACAGACAGAAGGAAGAAGCAAAGGAACTGAGAGAAAAACAGCTCAGAGAGCTGGAGAGAATTTCAGGACTGACCACCGAGGAAGCAAAGAATCACATTCTGGCAATGGTGGAAAACGATGTGAAGCACGAGGCAACCCTGCTCATCAAGGAAACGGAAAGCAAGGCGAAGATGGAGGCGGAAAAACGCTCCAGAGAAATTGTTGCAAATGCAATTCAGCGCTGTGCGGTTGACCATGTGGCAGAAACAACGGTTTCTGTTGTGCAGCTGCCCAATGATGAGATGAAGGGACGTATCATCGGTCGTGAGGGCAGAAACATTCGCGCCTTGGAAACACTGACAGGCATTGACCTGATTATTGACGACACGCCGGAGGCAGTCATTCTCTCCGGGTTTGATCCCATCAGAAGAGAGATTGCAAGATTGGCACTGGAAAAGCTGATTGTAGATGGACGTGTACACCCTTCCCGTATCGAGGAAATGGTGGAAAAGGCAAGAAAAGAAGTGGAAACCACAATCCGCGAGGAAGGCGAGTCTGCAACCTTTGACACAGGTGTCAATGGGCTGCATCCCGAACTGGTAAAGCTGTTGGGAAAACTGAAATACCGCACCAGCTATGGACAGAATGTATTGAAGCACTCTATCGAGGTATCCCATCTGGCCGGACTGATGGCGGCAGAGCTGGGGGTAGATGTTGTTCTGGCAAAGCGTGCAGGCTTACTGCATGATATCGGTAAGAGTGTGGACCATGAAATGGAAGGCTCTCATGTCAGCATCGGTGTTGGCTTGCTGAAACGCTACAAGGAAAACCATACCGTTATCAATGCGGTGGAGGCACATCATGGAGATGTGGAGCCGCAGAGCATTATCGCGGTGCTGGTACAGGCGGCAGATGCCATTTCTGCGGCAAGACCCGGCGCAAGACGCGAAACCTTGGAATCCTACATTAAGAGATTGCAGAAGCTGGAGGAAATTGCGGACAGCTTCAAGGGCGTTGAAAAATCTTTCGCAATTCAGGCAGGACGTGAGCTGCGAATTATGATAGTACCCGAAGATGTGACGGACGAAGGTATGACACTTCTGGCAAGAGAAATTGCTAAGAAGATTGAAGAAGAACTGGAATACCCCGGTCAGATCAAGGTAAATCTGGTGAGAGAGACCAGAGCCGTGGAATACGCAAAATAATTTTAACACCTGAAACAGAAAGAGCCATTCGGAAACGGATGGTTCTTTTTTGGTATTTTGATGAAGGAGGAAGCAGCATGACGATTGATACCTTTTCTTTCAGATATGCCGATACGGCAGGATTTATGGAATGGTTTCGCTATAACCCGGCGCAGGGACTCTGGATTGACAGATGTGACGGGGCAATGCAGGCGAAGCGCTGCCGGATGACGGAGGGGGAGCTGGCGGAGTTGGAGGAAATCATCCGTGCGCATAAAATTGACGAATGGAATGATTTCTGCAAGCTGGATTTATGTATGTGCAGCGGCAACAGCTGGACGATTCATGTGACCTACAGGGAAAGCAGGGACGAATATATTCATGCGATGGGGCACAGCGAAGCACCTGACGGCTTTGCGGAGGGCAAGCGTGCGATAGAAGCATTTTTTGAGCGATATCTTTAAAAAGAAGGGGCTGTGGGGCAAAAATGCCCCATAGCTCTTGTATTTTACGGCAGTTTGTGGTATGTTTAAAATAGGAAGAATTGGAAATATTAGGTAATTCGCAAGGAGGGACAAAAATGTACACTGCTTTTTCCCCGGGGACAAAAAATCTATTTCTTGTGCTGTCTGCTGCCTGCTGCATTGTGGCATTTTTTTTGATGGATGCCATGCGGAAGGAACAGAAGCGCAGAAAATGGGTCTGTGGGATATTGCTGTGTATTCTGGTTGCGATGGCTGTGGCAGGGTTTCATGAGGCGAAGCAATCGGCAGGGGTGCTTTCGGCGGCAGGCTGGATATAAGGGGAAGAAAAAATGGCTGTGGGAAGGGATTCCCACGGCTTTTTTATGTTGAAAGGGATTGTCGGGGATTCTGCAAAGGATGGCTTTTTTGCGATGTATACGTTATTTGGGAGAAAGAGGGGGGATTTCTTACGAATTTCTTAATTTTGCGGATGGGAAACGATTTTGCGGCGGGATTTGCTTTACGAGAGAGGGATTCTATTGTATGCTTGAAATAGGAAAAATACGGTAGAGCTACAAAGGAGGGGGATGGCAATGCAGAGACAGAGAAAATGGGCGATTGGCATTTTGCTGTGCATCGTGGCAGTGCTTCTTGCAATCTGGGTTGGCGTGGCAAAGGATGAGAAGGACGGAGACAGGGAGAGTCTGTATGAAAATGAGGATTACGGTCTTGGGTTTTGGATGCCGCAGGGCTATACGGAGAATCCGTTTTATATTTCCGACATGGAAACGGTTGGAAATGGGTTGATGGTCGAATTTTTTGCACCGGAGGCGGATATGCAGATTTTCTCCTTCTGGTATCTGGATAAGGCGTATTGGGAAAATGAAGTCAAGGAAAGCTATTCGGGGATGTATCGACAGGTTTATGCGGATGAGGAACGGGTGCTGCTCTGCGTTTTTGTGACGGATGTGCAGTATGATCCGGAGAATCGGGAGAAAAAGAAGGAATATGAAAAATTGCATGACTTGCAGGATGAAATGTGCGACAGCTATTATCTCTTTGATGTGCCGGAACGGGGCGAGCCTGTGGGCGAGATGCCGCAGTTTGATATTCCGGAAGGGGATGCACATATAACAGGAGCCGTTGCTGTGCATGATGACAAGGGATATGCGTTGACGAAAGAGGAATATCTCTTTCTGGAAAATGGCGGCGACGTTGAGGAGATGCTAAAGGAGAGAGGAAAATGAAATGTCCGATTTGCGGAGGAGAAATGCAGGAGGGCTTCCTTGGGAGCAGTAGCGAGATTGTATGGACACCAAAGGCGGGAAAAATAAAGAAGCCGCGGAATACAAAAGGAGCGGAGCTATTGGAAAGAAATGAGGAGATGCCGTTCTGGTGGATGTATTATTATGTGGATGCAAAACGATGTGAAAAATGCGGATTGATTCTGACAAGATAGATTTAAGGAAAAGAATATACAAGAATTGATGGTTATGAAGTGGCTACAGGTGCTTCTTTTGGATATTCAGGAGATAAAGATAAAGCGAAAACTGCAAAGAAATGCAGAACGATTGAGCATAATACATTTCCTGTAAAATGAGAAGGGTGTGAGAGGAATGAAGATGATAAAAACGCGAAAGGGCGCTTTGCTTCTGATTTTTTTCGCCGATACTCAGTTGGATTGTTTCGTTCCTATATGCTTTGGTCGGGTTTGCCGATACAATGCTACCTTGGCTTCTGACGGATATTTCTATAAAAATTATCGGCGTTTGCATCTTCGCAGAACAGTTGAAGGATAAATCGGAATAGAGAAATTAGCCAGTATGATGAGATAAATAGGAGTAGGAGATGTACCTGCTCTTTAGGAGTTGATAACTTTATGAAAAGATTGCAATTGATTCTTTCGATGGGCTTTACGACGCTTGGATTGTCCTCGGCATTTGGCTGGACTTATATCAGATATGGACTGGCAAAGCTGAGTGGAAGCTATTATGAGAATATCGGGGAGTATCTGCCGGTGTGGTTGATTGTGTTGATTGTGCTTTCCTTCCTGATTCAGCTATGGATGATTTTTTATAAAGACGAATAACGAATTGCCCCCTTTGCCGACCTGCGGCGAGGGGGTTATTTTTATGAATGGCGCAGGAGGAAAAAACGTGGTATAATATTTTACTACGAAAGGAGGCAGTGCCATGCTGATTACAGCCATCACGCAGCAGAAGCGTGACCCGAGCAGATACAACATTTTCATTGACGGTGTATATGCCTTTGCACTGCCTATGCAGGATATTCTGTATTTCAAGCTGAAGGAGGGGCAGGAGGCGGCGGAGGAGACGATTGCCTTTATCCGCAAAAACCTGATTTACATTAAGGCGCAGGACACGGCCTTGCGTTTCCTTGGCTACAAAATGCGGACGGTGCAGGAGATTCGCCAAAAGCTTTTGGAAAAGGAGTTTGCGGAGGATGTGATTGCACAGGTGCTTGCCTTTCTGGAAAAATACGGCTATGCGGATGACAGGGAATACTGTCGCAGATATATCAGAGAAAAGCTGCGGCTCAAGCCGAAAAGCGGCTATGCGCTCGGACTGGAGCTGCGGCAGAGGGGCGTTTCCTCCTGTATCATTGAGGAAGTGCTTGCGGAAACGGAGATTGACGAGGCGAGCGATGCCCTGCGGTGGCTGGAGAAAAAAAGCCGCGGACAATGGCCGCCCGAAAACGAAAAAAAGAAAAAACAGCTGTTTGATTTCCTGCTGCGGAAGGGGTATTCCTACGATATCATCAAGGAGGCGTTTCGGCAGATGGAGGAACGGAGGTGAAAGCAAATGGCTTTTTATATCGGAGAAATGAAGAAGGTACGGAACAGCTTTTTTGAGGCCTACAAGGATGGGGACTACAAAAAGGCGATTGTTCTGGGGAATAAGCTATTGCAGATTTATGCGGAAAACGATGACTGCGACTGTATTGAGTATGCGGTGGATATGAGCAATCTGGCGATGGTGTTTGACCGCTTGCAGCTATATCCGCAGGCGGAGAAATATTACAAGCAGGCGGCGGAGCTGAAGAAGCGCTGTGGCGGAGAGAGCCTTTCTTATGCGGACACGCTGAACAACCTTGCGATTGTATACAATCAGACGAACCGACAGACGGAGGCACTGCGTCTGCACCGGAAGGTGCTGGAGATTCGGGAGGCAAAGCTTGGCAGGGAGCATGCGGATTTTCTGCACAGCCTGTATCATATCGGGAATACATACGAGCTTTTGGGGGAATATGACAAGGCGATCGACTACCATGCGATGGCATTGAGGAACAATACCTTTTCTACACTGGAGCTGGCGGATGTGCATGGGGCGCTTGCCAGAGCCTATGAGGCGAAGGGGAATTATAAAAAGGCAATCTATTATTACGAGATTTGTCTGGATCTGATTGAGAAGGCGCGCGGCTGTGATACGTTTTATTACATGATGAACGTGCTGACGCTGGCTTCTGTCTGCGAAAAGGCCGGACTATTGGATTTGGCGGTGGAATACTGCGAAAAGGCGGTGGAAATCCGCAGAAGGCTGATGAGCGAGGAGCATCTGGATTTCATCAACAGCCTGAATTCTCTGGCGGCGCTGTGCTGTAAGGACGGGCAATATGACAGAGCGCTGGAGGTGCATCGGGAGGTTCTGGAGATTGTGGAGCGGATGCTGGGGAAGGAGCATATTTTTTATGCGGATGCGCTGAGCAACCTCAGTGTGGATTACGGCGGCAAGAAGGAATTTAAAAAGGCACTTGCGCTGAGCAAAAAGGCTTTGCAGCGGAAGAAGGAGCTTCTGGGCGAGGAAGATCCGCAGATTGCGGCGTGCCACATGGCGATGGGGACGCTGTATGAAAGCATGGGCAAGGCGGAGGAGGCTTTGCAGTGCTATGAGGCGGCGGAGGCACTGCGCAGTACGATTGCGGACGGAAGGAATACAGCCTATGCGGATACGCTGACGGCAATCGGCAAGCTTTACGAAGGACAGGAGGCATACGACGAGGCGGAGCGCTTTGTCAGAAAGGCACTTGAGGTGCGGAAAAGCTGTGGCGATGAAAAAAGCGGCATGTATCTCTGGTGTTTGCATCTGCTGGCGGAAATCGAGCGGCGGCAGGAGGATTTCGATGCGGCGGTCGGACATTGCCGGCAGGCGGCGGAGATTGCGAAGGAACGCTTCGGAGCAGAGCATCCCCGTTATGCAACGGCGTTGGAAAAGCTTGGACTGATGGAGGAAGCGGCAGGCAATCTGGAGGAGGCGGAGGAGGTCTTTACCACAACGGCAGAAATTCGCAAGGAAATGCTGGATGAGGATAATCCGTTGTATCTGGGAACCTTGGAAGCACTGGCGCGTGTATTTGTGAAGCAGGAGGCATACGAAAAGGCAATCGAACTGTATCAGGAAAAGAATGATTTGAATTTTGAGGAAACACCGCAGGAGCAGATGGCGGCGGCAAATAATCTGCTTGCGATTGCAAACTGCTATCGTCTTTCGGGTGTAGAGGAAAAGGCGGCGGCGTATTTTGCAGAGGCAGAGGCAAAGCAGAAGCGGAGCGGACTGCCGATGGATGAGACCTACGAAAAGCGCAGAGGGCTTTATCTGCGGCAGAAAATGGAGCATGCTATGCCGCCCAAGCCGAAGAAGGGCGCAGATATTCGGAAGGAGCTGGAATATTACAGCGCATTGGCACTTTCCATTCGCAACAAGGAGGGGGAGGGGCAGAGCTTTGCCAAGGTGCTGCTGAAAACGGCTGCGCTGCATGCAAAGCTGGGAAATCAGCGGGATACGGAAACGCTGCTTGACCGTGTGCTTTCCATCGGGGCGAAGGAGGGGATATTTACGACCTCCTTCGGCAGACTCTGCGACCGCGTTGGCAGAATTTACGCCGAGGCAGGCAGCAAGAATAAAGCGGAGGCAACGCTGAGACAGGCATACCAGATTCAGACGATGACCGAAAAATGTATGACCGGACAGGGACAGGCACTTCTGCTGCGCCTGTTGCAGGAAAAAGGCGATGAAAAAGCCTATTTTGCAGTAAAAAATGCAGGAAAATTGGAATAATTCAGTTGACAGGGCGGTTTGGGTGTGGTAGTATATTGAAGTATGTTCAGCCGCGTGGAGAGGTTCGAGAAAATCGGAGAAAGGCTCCGATTACCGTATCCAGCGAGTAAAATTGCGAGGAGGTGTCAACATGTACGCAATTATTGAAACCGGTGGTAAGCAGTATAAAGTATCCGAAGGTGATATCATCACAGTGGAAAAGCTGGCAGTAGAAGCAGGCTCCGAATACAAATTCGATAAGGTTCTGGTTCTGGCAAAGGAAGGCGATATCAAAGTAGGTGCTCCTTACGTGGAAGGTGCCGCTGTTACAGCATCCGTAATCGGTGACGGCAAGGAAAAGAAGGTTGTAGTTTACAAATACAAACCTAAAAAAGGTTTCCACAAAAAAAGAGGCCACAGACAGCCTTTCACAAAGCTGCAGATCAAATCCCTGTAATTTTCAGCTATGATTAAAGCAAGGATTTATCGCAAAAATCAAAAAATCTGCGGATTTGAGATTTCCGGTCACGCAGGTTATGCACAGGCAGGCGAGGATATCGTTTGTTCTGCGGTAACAGTGCTTTGTTTTAACACAGTCAACGCTGTGGAGAAATTCACTGACATCCCATTCAAGGCGGATGTGGATGAAAAACGCGGCGGTTATCTCAAAGTCTTGTTTCCCCTTGAGGGAATGGAGGACCATGATACACAGCTTCTTCTGAAAACGCTGGTCATGGGGCTTTCCGATATAGCATTAGAATACAAAAACTATCTCACTTTGATACATGAGGAGGTGTGAAGTATGTTCAGATTGAACCTTCAGTTCTTCGCGCACCATAAAGGCGGCGGTTCCACAAAGAACGGTCGTGATTCCAACGCGAAAAGACTTGGTGCAAAACGTGCAGACGGTCAGTATGTACTGGCTGGCAATATCTTATACACACAGAGAGGCACAAAGATCCATCCCGGCGTAAACGTTGGTAAGGGCGGTAACGATACACTGTTCGCTCTGGTTGATGGTCGTGTAAAATATGAAAGAAAGGGCAGAGACAAAAAACAGGTTTCTGTTTACCCTGTCGAAATCGCTGAATAAGATTTGCGAAGGCTTCAAATGATAATACCATTTCATTTGGAGCCTTTTTTCAATCAGAGAAAGCAGAAAGAAGACTTGACAGGTCTAACGGATGCAGAGCTGTGAAGTCTTCTTTTATAGGAAATATCAAAAGGATATTGTTGATTTTAAAGAAAAATGTTCCAACCCCGCCGCAAAGAAGGTTTGCGGCAAAGCCCCAAGGAAGGAAAGGAGAATTGGAAAATGTTTGTAGATAGAGTCAAGATTCATGTAAAGGGCGGCGACGGCGGCGACGGTAAGGTTTCCTTTTACAGAGCAAAATACATTACGCACGGCGGCCCCGATGGCGGCGATGGCGGCAAGGGCGGCAATGTGGTTTTTGTCGGCGAAAGCGGCATGAGCACACTGATGGATTTCCGCTATAAGAGAAAATTTGTGGCAACGCCCGGCGAACCCGGCGGCAAGCGCAACTGCTTCGGCAAGGACGGCGAGGATATCATCATTAAGGTGCCTGTCGGTACGGTGATCCGTGAGGCGGAAAGCGGCAAGGTAATGGCGGATATTACAACGGCAGGCGAGGAAAAAATCCTCATCCACGGCGGCAAGGGAGGCAAGGGCAATCAGCACTTTGCAACCCCCACCAGACAGGCCCCCAGATATGCAGAGCCGGGCAGAAAATCCAAGGAATATGATGTCATTCTGGAATTAAAGCTGATTGCGGACGTTGGTCTGATCGGTTTCCCGAATGTTGGGAAATCCACACTGCTTTCCATGGTAACAAACGCAAACCCCAAGATTGCAAACTACCACTTTACTACACTGGCACCCAACCTTGGTGTTGTGGAAGGACGCTTTGGGGACAAATTCGTGATGGCGGATATTCCCGGTCTGGTGGAAGGCGCGAGCGAGGGCGTTGGCTTGGGACATGAATTCCTGCGCCATGTGGAACGCACGAAGGTATTCATTCATGTGGTGGATGCGGCAGGCGTAGAAGGGGATGACCCTGTGGAGAATGTGGAAAAAATCAACCGCGAGCTGGCAGAATATAAGGAGGATTTGCTGAAGCGTCCACAGGTGATTGCGGCAAATAAGACGGATATCCCAGGTTCGGAGGAGAATGTGGCGCGGCTGAAGGAGACTTATGAGCCACAGGGCTTCAAGGTGTTCCCGATTTCTGCGGCAACGAATAAGGGGCTGGATGAGCTTCTGACAGAGGTTGGCAGAATCCTGAGAGAATATCCTGAGGATATTGTATTCGAGGAGGAATACGAAGAATATGATGAAGTGAAGGTCGATCAGGAACCTTTTACCATCGAGGAGGTCGAGGATGGCTATTTCGTGGTTACAGGTGTCGGCGTAGAAAAAATGATTGGCTATACCAATATTGATACCGAAAAGGGCTTTGCCTTCTTCCAGAAATATTTGAAGGAGAAGGGCATTATCGAGGCCTTGGAGGAAAAAGGTATCGAAGAAGGCGATACGGTTCATATTTACGATTTGGACTTTGAATTTTGGAAGTAATGAAGGATGTCGGTGCATCCAAATCAGAAAGCAAAAAAAGCAAGAGATTCTGAAAAATCGGAATTTCTTGCTTTTTTATATGAGAACGATTTGTTTTCTGATTTGGCAGGCTGCCTTTGACAGCCTTTTTTTAATGCGACAACAGCAGCTTTGTTGCTTCCAGAAGGTTCAGATGCTTGACATTTCTTGGCTCAAAGTGCATGATGCGGCAAACGATTTGCAGAGCCGTTCCCGCAACAAAAACGGAAATGACGGTGCCGATGCCGATAGGGCCATCCAAGACCCAGCCAATCAGCAAAACCACACCGACGATGACGGACTGCACCAGACCGACGGGATGATTTGGGAACCGCTTGCCCAAGGCGATTGTCAGAGAATCGCGCGGGCCGCAGCTTTGCCCGGCAGACATATAAAAATACTGCCCGAAGCCCATCACGAACAGCCCGACAATAACAAGAATAATGCTCAGACAGAGATTGCGGCTGACGGGAATGGGATGGAAATACGAAATCCAATCGACATAATTGCCGACTAAGAGGGCATCCAAAATTGTGCCGAAGCCGATTTTTTCCTTCAAAAGCAGGTCAATCCCCAGAATAATGATACCGCTGACGGTATGAACAAAGCCGAAGCTCAGCCCGACCTTGCCGGAAATTGCCATGGAAAGACATTCCCATGGGGCAATGCCGATATTTGCCTGCACGGTCAGATAGACACCGCAGGAATAGAGAAACAGCCCGAAGGCAGATTTTAGAATTGCTTTTATCATTTGCAGGGATTTGTTTTGCATTGAGGTCTCCTTGTATTTATGGACGCTTATTTTTTTGCGAAAAACGGAGGATTCGCAAGGGTTTCTGTGATTTTTATGCTTTGGATACCGCTTTTCATCACCAGCTTCCGCAGGAAGGAACGATAGAGGAAGGGACTTTTCAGCACCTTCGTGAATAATTTCAAGCGCAGAGGCAGGGTTTTCTGCCAATAGCGTTCATTCGGATTGCTGCGGGGGTGGTTCAGCACGCCGCTGAGTGTTTTTGCACTGCCGATGGCGGAGCTGATGCCCTCCAAGGAGCTTGCGCTGATAAAGCCGGCAGCTTCACCGATGAGGAAAATTCCCTTTTCTCCCTTGCAGAAATCGCGGAAGGACGCAGGACGCAGCACCAGACATGCCTCTGTTTTCAAGGGCGCGCCGAAACGAAACCCGATTTCCTCCAGCTTTGCCTTTTGCCGTTCAAAGCGTTCTCTGGCATGATCCAGAGGAAAGGCACCGCCGAAAATAAACTGATGATCCTTGGAAATCGACCACGAACAGCAATCTGTTGTTTCCGGATCAAAAATGCAGGAATAAAACGGGTTCGGGTGTGTTTCGGGGAACCATTGCTGTATGGAAAGATACCGGCGCAGCTGCTTTTCGGGATAGAACGTTCTTCTGACGATGGAATTTGCGCCGTCCGCCCCAACGAGAAATTCCGCTCGAACGGTGCGGATTTGCTTTGTCTGCAAATCCTGATAAGAAATGAGAAAGCCGCCGTTTTCCCGTTTCAGCTCTGTGCAGACAGCGTTGCTGTGCAGCTCTACCGTTTTCGGCAGGAGAGATTCCAGCCAAAGATCGAATTTATGGCGATCCATATTGATATAGAACCGCTGATAATGGCGAATCAGCTTATTTTTTAAATCAATCGTTTTTACGGCGAAAATCTGCGGATCGACCAGAACATCCTTTGGCAGGGTCAGGTCAAAGCTTGCCAGTGCCTTCTGTGCATCTGTGCAGATGAGACCGCCGCAGGGCTTCTGAAAGCCGTCTCCATGGGGGTTCTTTTTATCAATCGCGATGATTTTATACTTTGGGTGCAGGAGCCGCGCGAGCGTTGCGCCGGCAGGCCCTGTGCCGATGATGGCGATATCATACAAATCCTTTGCTTTCATACAAACACTCCCTTTCAAGAGAAGTGTAGCACAAAAGGGCTTCGGAAAACGAAATGTCCGAAAACCTTAGGGCATTTGTAAGAAAATCTTAAGGATTTAGAATTTGTAGATAAGTATAACATGAAGGTGGTGTGGATGCAACCATACATACTTTTCTTTTCCGGAGAAAGAATAGGAGAAAAAGAAAAAGAGGTGGCAGGATGGTTGCGATGGAAAAATGCGAGCCGAAATATGAGCCGAGGTGCAGGATTTTCTTTGCAGAGGGGCAGAAATTTCGGACAAATCTGTTGGTTTTATTTTTTGATTTGCCGCTAAAACGGGAAACGGCAACGAAAACAGCCCTTCTTGCAGAGGTGCTGCGGCAGGGGGAGGATCCGACGGGGGCGGCAAGGCAGGCGGAGCTGCTTTTTGGGGCGCATTGGGATATCAGCGTGGTGAAAAAGGGGGAACGGCAGCTGCTGTTGTTTTCCTTGGAGGCACTGAAAAATGTGGAAACAGAGGAAATGCTTGCATTTTTGCGAGAGCGGTTGTTTGCGCCGTTGCAGAATGGCTTTACGGAGAAAACCGTGGAGCGGCAGAAGAAAATTTTGCGACAGAAATTGGAAAACCAAAGGGATGATAAAAAGGCATTTGCGCGCAGGCGTGCCCTGGAGGAAACCGCAAAGGGAACAGCACTTGCGATTTCGGGGGACGGCTATGCGGAGGATTTAGAGGAAATCGGTGCAGAGGGGCTGCTTGCATTTTATCGGGAGCTTCTGGAAACGGCAAGGGTGAAGGTCTTTTTCTGCGGCGAAAAGGATGAAGCCTTGCTTTCTCTGCGGCAGAATTTTAAGGGGAAGGCGGCAGCGGAGGACGAAGCTGCACCGATTCTAAAGGAAAAGCCGCATTTTTTGAGAGAAGAAACAGATGCGGCACAGGCAAGGCTTCTGCTCGGCTTTCTGGGGGATGTGGGAAACAGCACCAGAGAGACGGCACTGCTGCTGCTGAATCAGCTTCTGGGCGGCGACCCGGATTCGTTTTTGTTTCGGAAGCTGCGGGAGGAAGATGGGCTTTGCTACGAAATCAAATCGTACCGATATCCGCTTTCGCCGTATTTTTTTGTGCAGGCAGGGATTCGGGCAGAGGATGCCAAGCGCGTTTGTGCGGAGCTGCTTTCCTGCTTAGAGGAATGGAAGAAAAACGGCATTTGCAAGGAAAAGCTTGCCCATGCAAAGGAAAGCCTGATACGGGAATATACCGCATTGGCGGATAGCCCATGGGGGATGGTGGATTTCCTGGCAGAGCAGGCATTGCAGGGCAAGGAGCTTACCACAGAGCGGCTTTTGCGGCAGATAGAAAGAACAGAGGCGGCGGATGTTGTGCGTGCGGCAAAGCATTTCAGATTACAGACGGTGTATCTTTTGCAGGGAAAGGAGCGGACGCAGGATGCGGATTGAAAAAACGGAGCAGGGCAAAACGAAAAACGGTCTGCGGTATTATCTCTTTCCCCGAACGGGGTTTGGAGAGCAGATGGCGGCGGTGCTGGTGCAGAGAGGGGCGAATCACCTGTTTTGGAAGGGAAGGGATGGCGAGAAAATCTGCTTTCCGCAGGGAACGGCGCATTTTATCGAGCATAAGCTGTTTCAGCAGGAATGGGGCGATGCCTTTGCGCGCTTTACGCAAAATGGCGCATCTGCCAATGCCTTTACCGATGGCGACCGGACGGTTTATTATTTTACCTGTTCGGATAAATTTACGGAAAATTTAAGGCTTTTGCTGGATTTTGTGCAGAAGCCGTATTTTACGAAGGAGGACACGGAACGGGAAAGGGATATCATCGTGAGCGAGATTACGATGTATGAGGATGACCCGATGTGGGTGGGGCATTATCAGATGCTGGAATGTATGTATGGAAAGCACCCCATCCGCAACCGCATTGCGGGAACGGCGGAAACGGTGGCGGAAATCACAGAGGAAACCTTGCAGAGGGCGTACGCATGCTATTACACAACGGACGAAATGGCGCTGGTCTGTGCAGGGGATATCCCTTTGGGCGAGGTGCGGCGGATGGCAGAGCGTGTTGCGAGACGGGAAACGGCTGCACGCGTGTATTTTCCGACAGAGGATGCAGAGATTGCGGAGAAATATCGCGCGTGTGAAATGAGACTTTCTGTGCCGCAGTTTCAGATTGGATGCAAGCTGCCGCCGCTTCCGAAGCAGGATTGGTTGAAAAAACGGATGGCGGCAGGGTTCTGCATGGAGCTTCTGGCGGGGGAGAGCAGTGTGTTTTTCCAAAAGGCGTATGAATGGGACTGGCTGGATGAGGCACTTGGTTCTGCCTTTTTCTGCGGCGAGGGGTATGCCTTTGCGGCATTTTCGGGCAGCGGGACGCATCCGGAGGAAACAGCGGATTTTCTGGGAAGGGAGCTGGAGCGTCTGCAACGGGAAGGCTTTTCGCAGGAGGACTTTCAGCGTATCCGCAAAAAGCACTTGGGGCAGCTCCTGCGGCAGCTGGATACACCGCAGAAGCTCTGCTTTGGACAGCTTGCGTGGGCGCGGATGGATGCAACGGCAATCGACCTTTTGACCTGTATCAAGACCATGCGGCAGGAGGAAGTGGAAAAAATGCTGAAGGAAGGCTTTTCAAAAGAAAATATGGTGCTTTCGATTGTGAAATAAAAAGGATGCCCTCTATACGTTTATCGGGAGGGCATTTTTTATTGTGCCGCAAAGGCGGCATGAATTTTTCGGCAGGGAAAACAGAAAGGTTGATTCTAAGAGGTGGTTGTTATAAAATAATATTGATATGCCGAAAAATCGGCAGAAAAAATTACAGAGAAAAGAGGGATTTTTATGCCTGAAATATGGTTTCCCAATCTGGGAATTGAGATTGCACACCTAGACCGTGTGGCGTTTACGGTATTCGGAAGGAACGTCTACTGGTACGGTATTTTTATCGGGCTGGCGGTGGTTCTGGGGGTGCTGATGGCAATGAAGGAGGCAAAGCGGACGGGGCAGTCCCCCGATATGTACGTTGATTTTATCATCTATGCGCTGATTTTTGCCATTATCGGGGCAAGGCTGTATTATGTTATTTTTTCGTGGGATTTTTACAGCGCGCATCCCGAAAAGATATTTGCCCTCAGAGAGGGCGGACTTGCCATTTACGGCGGCATCATCGGCGGCGTGTTGACGGCAATCGTCTATTGCAAAAGGAAAGGGGTCAATTTCTGGCTGTTGGCGGATACGATTGCACCCTGCCTTGCGTTTGGGCAGATGCTGGGACGTTGGGGGAATTTCTTCAACAGAGAAGCGTTTGGCGGCTTTACGAATGGTCTGCTTGCGATGCGCTTGCAGGTGAGTCAGGTGCGGACGAGCGATATTTCCGCAGAGGTGATGCAACATATTGTCAATTATGGCGGCGTGGATTATATTCAGGTGCATCCGACCTTTTTATATGAATCGCTTTGGAATCTTTGCTTATTCTTGCTTTTGATAAAATTCCGCCCGAAAAAGAAATTTGACGGGCAGGTGCTTGGCTTATATTTTCTGGGCTATGCGCTTGGGAGAGTCTGGATTGAGGGGCTGCGGACAGACCAGCTGATGTTTGGCCCCTTTGCGGTGAGCCAGCTGCTTTCGGGTGGTTTGATTATCTGCGCGGCGATATTTTTAATCCGGAAGGGCAGGCAGGAAAAGGCGAAAAAGGAATCAGAAAGTTGAGTGAAAATATGGTTTTATTGACAGCAGAAAATATCAGAAAAAGCTACGGTACGCGCGTCATTTTCGATGATATTTCCTTCAGCATCCATGAAGGGGATAAAATCGGGGTTATCGGCGTGAATGGGACGGGGAAATCTACCCTATTGAAGATTATTGCGGGGGTGGATCAGGCGGACAGCGGCTCGATTGTTACCATGAATGGGATGCGTATCGGCTATCTTTCCCAAAGCCCCGTTTTTGTGGATGGCACAACGGTGCTGCAGCAGGTGTTCCGCGGAGAAAATCCGCAGCTTGCTCTGGTGCGGGAATATGAGGAAACGATGGCGGCACTTGCAAAAACGCCTGAGGAGGAAAGGCTTGTGAAGCGGGCGGCGGAGCTTGCGGAAAAAATGGATAAGGCAGAGGCATGGTCTTTGGAGAGCGAGGCGAAAACGATTCTTACCAAGCTTGGCATTTCTGATTTCGGGCAGACGGTGGAAACGCTTTCGGGCGGACAGAAAAAGCGCGTGGCATTGGCGGCGGCACTGATTGCACCTGTGGATTTGCTGATTCTGGATGAGCCGACAAACCATATTGATAATGATACGGTGGATTGGCTGGAAAAGCATTTGGAGAAATATTCCAAGGCGCTCTTGATGGTGACGCATGACAGATATTTCCTTGACCGTGTGGCAAACCGCACACTGGAGCTGGAGCAGGGCAAGCTGTATTCCTATCAGGCGAACTATTCCAAGTTTCTGGAAATGAAGGCAGAGCGCGAGGAGCTGATTGCCGCAGGGGAACGCAAGCGGCAGAATTTTCTGCGGACGGAGCTGGAATGGGTGCGCCGCGGCGCACAGGCGAGAAGCACCAAGCAGAAGGCAAGATTGCAGCGCTTTGAGGAGGTTTCCGCAATCCGTGCGCCGGAGGAAAAGCAGAGCGTGGAGCTTTCCTCTGTCGGCAGCCGTCTGGGGAAAAAGACGATTGCGCTGAGAAACATCTGCAAGGCGTATGACGGGAAAACGTACATCAAGGATTTCAGCTACATCATTCTCCGAGATGACCGCGTGGGTATCATCGGGGATAACGGCTGCGGCAAATCTACACTGCTGAACATTATGACCGGAAGGCTGAAGCCTGACAGCGGTGAGGTGGAGATAGGTGAAACGGTGAAAATCGGTGTATTTGCGCAGGAAAACGTGGATATGGACGAGAAGCAGCGTGTGATTGATTACATTCGTGATGAGGCGGAAATTATCCGCACGGCGGATGGACATATCACCGCATCCCAGATGCTTGACCGCTTTCTTTTCCCGCCTTCTATGCAGAGAGGCCCGATTTCTGTGCTTTCGGGTGGGGAAAGAAGAAGGCTGTACCTTTGCCGCGTGCTGATGGGCGCGCCGAATATCCTCTTTCTGGATGAACCGACGAACGATCTGGATATTGAAACGCTGATGATTCTGGAGGAATATCTGGAGCATTTCAACGGGGCGGTGGTTGCGGTTTCGCATGACAGATATTTCCTGGATAAAACGATGGGACGGATTTTTGCTTTCCTTGGCAACGGCAGAATTAAGCAATATGAGGGCGGCTATTCCGACTGCAAGGCGGCAAGAGAAAAGGAAGCACCTGTTTTCACTGAAAAGGCAGTTAAGGTGAAAAGGGAGGAACCGCAGAAGGAAAAGGCTCCCGTCAAGAAAATGAGCTATAAGGACCAACGGGAATATGATACCATTGGGGACGAAATTGCTGCGTTGGAGGAAAAAATTGCAAAGACGGATGCGGATATGGCAGCCTGTGCGACAGATTTCACCCATTTACAGGAGCTTTCTGCTGAAAAAGAAGCACTGGAGGCGAAGCTTGAGGAACGGATGGAGCGTTGGATGGAGCTGAGCGAGCTGGCAGAGGAAATTGAGAGAAATAAAGCGTAAAAACAGGGTGTCGACTTTTTCGACACCCTTAAAATATTTATTTTTTCGTTTCTTATAGAAGGTCTTCTGCGGTTGCGGAAGAACATCCTGTGGCTGAACCGCTTATTTCTGCTTTTCCTTTCCGAAAAAGATGAACAGAAGAGAGCTGATGAGCAGCATATAAGGATAGAACAGCTTCGGCATGATTTCAAATGCGTTGACGGTTTCGCCCAGACCGGATGCGGCGGCGATGGCAACGAGCATCTGTGCGCCGTAGGGCAGGATACCCTGAAATACACAGGAGAAGGTATCCAGAATGGAGGCAGCCTTTCTGCTGCTGATGCCGTAGTCCTTGGACATTTCCTTTGCGATGGGGTTTGCCATAACGATGGCAACGGTATTATTTGCGGTTGCGATATCCATAAGCCCGACCAATAAGCCCATGCCGAGCAGACCGCCCCTTCTGCCCTTAAAGACCTGCTTAATCCAATGCAGGAGAGCGGCAAAGCCGCCGTATTCCTTAATGAGTGCGCAGATAGCGGCAACCAGAATTGCAACCATACTAGTTTCAAACATCCCTGCGGCACCGGTGCCCATATTGCCAAGCAAATCGGTTGGCGCAATCATGCCGGTTGCAATCATGATAACAGAGCCGCTGATGACACCGATAATCAGTACAAGGAACACATTCAGTCCCACGATGCCGCCAATCAGTACCAGAATATAGGGAATGGTCTGAATCAGGTTATATTTTTCCGCAACAAAGCCGCCATTATAGCTTTTTACGGAAAGAACAAAAATAATGATTACGCTGACAATCGCCGCAGGCAGGGCGATAAAGAAATTTTCCTTAAATTTATCTGTCATTTTACAGCCCTGCCCGTTGCAGGCAGCAATGGTTGTATCCGAAATAAAGGACAGGTTATCCCCGAACATTGCACCGCTCATGACAGAAGCAATGCAAAGAGGCACGGAAAAGCCGGAGGCCTTTGCAACGGCAATGCCGATGGGGACAATCAGCGTAATTGTGCCGACAGAGGTGCCCATGGCGAGCGATACAAGACAGCTGACGATGAAAAGCACCGCAACCGCGAACTGCGGCGGAATCAGAGAGAGAATGAAGTAGGCAACGCTGTTTGCGGAGGATCTGCCGACAACGCCGACAAAAATCCCTGCCAGCATGAAGATGAGAATCATCGTGATAATATTCGGGTCGCTGATGCCGGTGCCCATAACGGCAAGCTTATCATTGAGCGGCAGGGCGCGGTTTTGCAGACAGGCAACAAGCAGGGCAATCAGAAATATGACAACAACAGGGATTTTGTAAAAGCCCATTTCGATGCGCAGGCCATATTCAAACAATATGCCAAGACCTAAATATAAAACAACAAATACGAATATGGGAAGCAATGCCTTCCCGTTTCTCTTTTCCATTTTCTTCTTCCTTTCCATGCGATAAAATTACTAAGTTTTTGATTAAAATTCCATTTTTTTACAGCAATCTGCATGATACATCCATAGGCATTTCCCGCTCCTTTGAAAAATCTGTTGTATAACATCCTTTATATCCTAACATATTTTTTTGTTTGCTACAAGGATTGGGTTTTGTACAAAGGAGTTTCTGTTGCAAAAAAGTCACTTTTATAGTAAACTATTCAGAAATATAGAAAACATTTGAGAGATATGGAGAGTGATGACCGTATGGACGGCAGTCCAGTGTTAATTGGCTTATTGATTTTTTTGGTATGTTGTTCTGCGTTTTTTTCCGCATCGGAAACGGCGCTGACTTCCCTGAGCAGGATTCGTCTGCGGAACATGGTGGAGGAAAATGTAAAAAATGCGGATTTGATTATGCGTCTGTTGGAAGACCCGAACCGCTTGCTGAGTTCCATTCTGGTTGGGAATAACTTAGTAAACAACGGCGCGTCTGCCCTGACAACCACATTGGCAATTCAGATCTTCCGCGGCAATTCCGGCGGAGCGGGGATTGCGACCATTGTGATTACCGTTATCATTCTGATTTTCGGGGAAATTACTCCTAAGACGATTGCGGCGCAGAAGGCGGAAAAGGTTGCTCTTGCAGTGGTAAAGATTATTTCCTTCTGTGTGCTGGTGTTCCGTCCTGTGGTTGCAGTGCTGAATGTGGTGACAGGCGGTTTGATTCGTCTTCTGGGATGTAATCCGAATGAAAAAGCACCGCTGATTACAGAGGCAGAGCTGAAAACCATGGTCAATGTCAGCCATGAGGAGGGCGTGCTGGAGCTAGACGAAAGAACAATGATTAACAACGTGTTTGATTTCGGGGATTCCAAGGCGAAGGATGTCATGACACCCAGAACGGATATCGTTGCGGTTCCGTTGGATGTGACCTATGGGGAATACGTCCGTCAGGTGCAGGAGGAGGGTTTTTCCCGTATGCCTGTTTATGGCGAGGACTTGGATGATATTGTCGGTATTCTGTATGTCAAAGATATTTTCTATCTGGATGAAGCGACCTTCTCGGCAGAAAAATATATGAGAGAGCCATTTTTCACCTACGAAAGCAAGCCTCTGGATGAGCTGCTGGCGGAGCTGAAAAACAGCCGTCTGGCGGTTGCAATCGTTCTGGATGAATATGGCGGCACATCCGGTATGATTACAACAGAGGACATTGTTGAGGAAATTGTCGGAGAAATCGGAGACGAATACGATGATGAGGAAGATGAAATCGAGGTCATCAAGGATAACGAATTCGTGGTGGACGGCAGCACCCGTCTGGAGGATTTCAACGAAATTGTCGGTACCGAGCTGGAAAGCGAGGAAGTGGATACCATTGCAGGGTATATTCTTCAGCTTTTAGGGAATTTTCCGAAAAACGGCGAGGTGATTGAGACGGATGGACTGCGGATTGTGGTTGAGGAAATGGATAAGAATCGTATTGAAAAGGTTCGTGTTTATAAATAAAAAGGAAATGGGGTATCTCCGTTGAGTGGCACCCCGAAGGGATAGACAAATATTTTTCAGCAAAACAATTCAAGCAACCGAAAGGGCTTATTGTCTGTATATTGCAGGCGATAGGCCCTTAAATTTTGCCTTTATTCGGCTTATTCTGCGGCGGTGATGCGTCTCCTCCGGCATTGCCGGTACTGTCGGTTTCTTAAATTCCGATGCAGTATCGTTTGCTTGACAGCTCTTTTGAGATAGGAAAACACCCCACCTGTGAAACAGTATACTGTCTAACAAATGGGGTGTCTGCAATAGATCTCTCAGCTTTTTTTGTATAACATTACAGCTTTTCGACCTCGTCCATCCAAATGCGGCTGACTGCATCGGTAGGCATTCTCCAGTCGCTTCTGGGAGACAGGCACAATGCCCCGACCTTCGGGCCATCGGGCAGACAAGAACGCTTGAACTGCTGGATAAAGAAACGGCGGTAGAAATTCTTGAGCCATTTCAGAAGGGTTGCTCTGTCATATTCACCGGCAAAGGCTTTTTCTGCAAGGAAAAGAATCTTTGCAGGATGATAGCCGAAGCGGATAATCTGATAAAGGAAGAAATCGTGCAGCTCATAGGGGCCGACCAAATCCTCGGTTTTCTGGTTGATTTTCCCGTTCTCATCCGGCGGCAGCAGCTCGGGGCTGACAGGGGTATCCAGTACATCCAACAGAGCGGCGGATGCCTCTGCGTCTACCTCGCCGTTTGTTGCGACCCATTTTACCAGAACACGCACCAGTGTTTTAGGGATGCCGCCATTGACACCATACATGGACATGTGGTCGCCGTTATAGGTTGCCCAACCCAAAGCCAGCTCGGATAAATCGCCTGTGCCAACAACCAGACCATTGTATTTATTTGCCAGATCCATCAGAATCTGGGTGCGTTCACGCGCCTGTGCGTTTTCATAAGTAACATTATGCAGGCTGATATCATGGTCGATATCCTTGAAATGCTGAATGACAGCATCGCGGATAGGAATTTCCTTCATGGTGATGCCAAGGCAACGCATCAGCGTCAGGGCGTTTTGATAGGTTCTGTCCGTTGTGCCGAAGCCGGGCATGGTTACGCCGATGACATGGGTGCGGTCAATGCCGAGATAATCACAGGCTTTTGCACAGACCAGCAGTGCCAGCGTGGAATCCAGACCGCCGGAAATGCCAATCACCAGAGAATCGGCATGGGTATGCTCCATGCGTCTTGCAAGGCCTGTTGTCTGGATGGCGAAAATATTTTTGCAGCGTGCATCCAGCTTTGTGGTTGGGGTGAAGGGGACATTGGACAGGGGTCTGCTCCAGTTGTCCAGTGTGGTGTCCTCTGCCATATCGAAGAAAATCTGGCGATAGAATTTTTGTGCCTCTGCTTTTTGCAGATGGGTCATGAAAGTGGTGTGCTTTCTGCGCTCGCTCATCAGCATTTCTACGTCGATATCGGCATAAACAAACTGGCTTTCGCGAGAGAAGGACTCTGTTTCCGCGAAAAGCGTACCATTTTCGTAAATCATGCTGTGTCCGCTGAATACAGCGTCCTGTGTGGATTCGCCTGTGCCTGCGGAGGTGTATACATAAGCGGACAGGCAGCGCGCGGACTGCTGAGACACCAGCTGACGGCGATAGCCGGGCTTGGAGGCAAGCTCATTGCTTGCGGAAAGATTCAGCAGCAGCGTTGCGCCGTACAGGCTCAGATAGGAGCTGGGGGGAATGGGTACCCAGAGGTCTTCGCAGATTTCCACGCCGATTTTCAGTGCAGGGAAATCTGCAGCGGCGAAAATCAGGTCTGCGCCGATGGGAACATTCTGCCCTGCATAAGTAATTTCTTCCGTCAAAAGGTCATCCGCAGAGGCAAACCAGCGTTCCTCATAAAATTCGCTATAGTTGGGGATATGTGTTTTGGGAACGATACCCAGAAGCTTACCCTTGTAGAGGGCAACAGCGCAGTTGAACATCTGATTATCCACAGCGATGGGCGCACCAATCAGGAGGAAGATATTCAGTGCTTTTGTTGCTTCTGCAATCTCCTGAATTGCCTGCTCGGCGGCGTGCAGAAGCGGTGCTTGAAAGAACAAATCCGCACAGGTATAGCCTGTAACGGAAAGCTCGGGGAAGGACAGCACGCGCACCTGCTTTGCGGCGGCTGCCTCCACCAGCTTCAAGATTTCCTCTTTATTATAGACACAATCGGCAACCCGCAGCTTTGGTACAGCGGAACCGACCTTTACATAACCATACATACTTTCATCTCTCCTTAGAATTTTCTGAACAGACCGATGACCTTGCCCAAAATGGCAACGTCCTTTACGATAATGGGTGACATAGAGGGATTTTCCGGCTGCAGGCGGATGAAATCCTTTTCCTTATAGAAGGTTTTGACGGTTGCAAAATCCTCGATTAAGGCAACGACGATATCGCCGTTATTGGCATCCTGCTGCTGGCGAACCAGAATCAGATCCTTATCAAAAATGCCTGCTTCAATCATGCTTTCCCCTTTGACACGAAGCATAAACACGGTGTCATTGTGAATATAATCCACGGGAATCGGGAAGGTATCCTCGATATTTTCCACAGCAAGAATCGGGGTGCCGGCGGTGATATTGCCGACAATCGGCACATTCACAAATTCACGCTGAGGTGCATCAAAGTCGGAATCCAGAATTTCAATGGCTCTGGGCTTGGTTGGGTCGCGGCGAATCAGCCCCTTCTTTTCCAGACGGGACAGATGCCCATGCACCGTTGAGGTGGACTTCAGCCCAACGGCATCACAGATTTCCCGTACCGAAGGGGGGTAGCCCTTTTCCCGCACTTCTGCTTTCATATATTCCAGAATTTGTCTTTGCTTTGCGGACAGCTCACTCATATACTCACTCCTTATGATTGTATCCAAATAGATGGGAATTATCAAGTCAGTGGCAGAAATATCCTGCCGAGAAACGGAAATCGCCGGAGCTTCGGCAATTCCCGATGTTGTTTTTCATTATAGCATGGAATTGATACAAAATCAAACCTATGTTCGCAAAAAATGCAAAAAAGTATTGACAAGGAATAGGTGTTCGTGTAATATACAAGCATAAAACGAAGAAATGTTCGGAATAAATGGGGGCGAAAGCATGGAAAGAAGAACACAAAGAAGGGTCGTAAGAAAATCCAGAAAAATCAGAAAAAACGTATTTCTGTTGCTGACACTGGCGTTGATTCTCTGCCTGGGAACCTTTGCCATGGGCGCGCAGAAGGGGAGAGAAACAAAAACGTATTATGAGTCTGTGGAGATTCAGAGGGGCGATACGATTTGGGATATCGCGAAGGAATATAAAGCGGAGGGACAGAAAACCGAACAGATGGTTGATGCAATTTGTGAGGTGAACGGGCTGAAAACGGCGAACATACGGACGGGCGAAAATATCATCGTACCGGTGACGAGAGAAATATAAAAAAGGGAAACGCAAAAGGCAGAAGGGAGATGAAGGAGCTTCATCTCCCTTCTGTAAATGGGGATAATTCTTAAGAAAATCTTACAGTTTTTAAAATCCGTTGCAAGCGAATTACTTTTTATGATACTATAAAGTCAAGAAGGGCATATTTGCTCTATGCGAATATACTTTGCCTAGATAGGGTAAAAAACTGCATAAAGGAGGTTGAAGAAATGTTTCCATGGATTGTTGTTTTGGCGGTTCTCGGTTTAGTGATGCTTTTTGCAGAGATTCTAATGCCGGGGTTTGGTCTGTTTGGCATTTTGGGTACAATCTCCCTTTTCGGTTCGCTTGCGCTGACGTTTAAGATTTACGGATTGATTCTATTTTTAATCATGCTGGTTGCAGTTGTGGCTGTATTTTTTGCAATGGTATTTCTGGCAAAGCAAAGCGGACTGTACAATAAGATTGTATTAAAGGATAAGCAGGAAGCGAAGGATTTTGACGAAAATGTTCTGCAGGGACTGCTGGGGCAGACAGGCGTGACACATTCGACGCTGCGTCCCTTTGGCGTGGCAGAGATTGACGGGAAGATGATCGATGTCTGTTCGCAGGGTGATTTTATTGACAGAGACGAAAAGGTGCAGGTTGTGCAAATCACGGGGAAAACTGTGATTGTAAAGGTATGCGAAGCATAAAAGGAGGCGTATGAGATGTTTGAAATTTTTGGTTTTATTATTCCGCTGATTGTCATTCTGGTGATAGTGGGGATTTTCCTGAGCTTTGTTCCCCTGGGGTTATGGATTTCCGCGGTTTCCGCAGGCGTTAGGGTAAATATTTTTTCGCTGGTCGGGATGCGTCTGCGTCGGGTGCGTGCGGATAAGATTATTCGTCCTTTGATTAAGGCGCAGAAGGCAGGGATGGATGTTAACGCAAATCAGCTGGAATCCCATCTGCTTTCCGGCGGTCGTGTGGATAACGTTGTAGATGCTTTGATTGCGGCGCACAGAGCAAATCTGGATCTTTCCTTTGAACGTGCGGCAGCGATTGATCTGGCAGGGCGGAATGTTTTTGAAGCTGTAAAAATGAGCGTCACGCCTAAGATTATCGAAACACCTTGGATTTCTGCCGTTGCGATTGATGGTATCGAGGTGAAGGTGATTGCGAAGGTAACAGTGAGAGCGAATCTGAGCAGACTGGTCGGCGGTGCAGGCGAAGAAACGATTATTGCCAGAGTTGGCGAGGGTATTGTTACAACGGTTGGTTCTTCTCAGAGTCATAAGAGCGTATTGGAAAACCCCGATCTGATTTCCAGAACAGTTTTGTCAAAGGGTCTGGATAACGGTACTGCATTTGAGATTCTGTCTATTGATATTGCAGATGTGGATATTGGCAGAAACATCGGCGCACACCTGCAGATTCAGCAGGCGGAAGCGGACAAGCAGATTGCACAGGCGAAGGCGGAAGAACGCCGCGCGACGGCGATTGCCAAGGAGCAGGAAATGAGAGCGGAAGTGGAACACATGAAGGCAAAGGTTGTGGAAGCAGAAGCAGAGGTTCCTCGTGCGATGGCAGAAGCACTGCGCAGCGGCAATCTGGGCGTGATGGATTATTATCGTATGCAGAATGTGCAGGCGGATACCGCGATGAAGAACAATGTCGGCAATACGGATTTGTCTAAGGTGTTCCATAAGGAGCAGTGCATCGAAACAAAAGACAATTAAAAATGAAATTTCGACAAGGAGAGGGGCAACCCTCTTTTTTGTTATATAATAAAGAAGAAACAGAGAAAAAATCCTAATAAAAGGAAAACGAATAAAATGAGAAAGACGAGACATACTATGACTGCGAGAGATGCTCGCCGAGAAAAAAGAAGGATGACAGGAGGTCATAGTCATGGACAAAAACAATAACAAAACAAACAAAACGGAAAAGAACAACCAGAAGGGCATGAACAGAACAGAATTTGCACAGGAATACAGCATTGATACCGGCAAAAACGAAAAGACAAATAAAACCAATAAAACAAACAAGACAAATAAACTAAAATGTGGGGAAAAAGGGGTCAGACCCCTTTTTCCCCATTTTGTTAATATAAATTATTAATTGTATCCCTAGATTTATTAAATCCAAATAATTTTTTTACTTTTACAAAGAAAGTAGAAACAAAAGATAAAGCGCGTTTTGTGTTATCAACTAAAACTAAACTATTTTCTGATGTTTCAAATAAGTTTATTTCACCAAATTGCTCTATTTGTTCTTTCTTTTTCTCAAGGCTTTCCATTATTTTGCGGTAGAATTCATTGTAAAAAGTGTAGTTCTCATTAGAGCCCATTATATTTTTAAAATTATACAATTTATTTTTATATTCTTTCGGGGAAGGAATCGTTTTTATTTTTATCGCGGCAAATTACAACAGGGCATTGTCGTCATTTGCTTTGAATTTTTTTTGATAAATAACTTGTTCGGAGTTGGCATTTGTAATCTCGAATACATAAGTACCTTTCCAGCTTTTTTCTTTTAATGCGTTTTCAGCTTGCTGGCAAGCGTTCAGTACTTGTTGGTTGCATTCTTCTACGGTTCCAAATT